>Ga0208079_1000022_pt1 | contig 91613 bp, 94 predicted proteins | sample NGESurdeep092012_5_FD_184474 | JGI IMG/M metagenome (GOLD analysis project Ga0208079, IMG submission 184474) | Arctic peat soil microbial communities from Barrow, Alaska - NGEE Surface sample 210-2 deep-092012 (SPAdes) | ecosystem: Environmental > Terrestrial > Soil > Wetlands > Peat ... | reverse complement strand
GGCACCAGTGAGCGGGCACCAGTGAGCGACTCGAGCGTTGCCATTGCACTGCTCTATCCGGAGCTGCTCGGGACCTACGGCGACAACGGCAACGCCACGGTGCTCGCGCAGCGGCTGCGCTGGCGCGGGATCGCGGCCGAGGTGGTGACCGTCGCGCCGCGTGCGCCGCTGCCGACGGGTGAGATCTACCTGCTCGGCGGCGGCGAGGACGACCCGCAGCGCCACGTTGCCCGCGACCTGGCCGAGGGCGGCCGGCTGACCGCCGCGGTGGAGGGCGGCGCGGTCGTCCTGGCCGTGTGCGCCGGGCTGCAGGTGCTCGGGCGGTCCTTCGCTACCGGGGAGGGCCGGTACGCCGAAGGGGTTGGCTTGCTCGATATCGAGACGGGTCGGCCGCCCCGGGACCAGCAACACAAGCGTGCGGTGGGGGAGGCGGTGGTCGAGCCACGACGGAGCCTGAACCTGCCCATGCTGGTGGGGTTCGAAAACCACGGCGGCCTCACCACGCTGCGCGGGCACGCGCTGCCCCTGGGCACCGTGCGGGTCGGCATCGGCAACGGCACCGCGGACCGGGCCGAGGGCGTGATCTCCGGACACGTGGTCGGCACTTACCTGCATGGACCGGTGCTCGCCCTCAACCCGGCCTTGGCCGACATGCTGCTTGGTTGGGTGGTGGGGGAGCTGCCGCCGCTGCCCGACGACACGGTCGATGCGGCCGCCGAGCGCGTCAAGGCAATCCGGCTGGAGGCCGCCGGCCTGACTACCCTGGGAATGTGAGTACGCCGAGCCGGGACGAGCTACGCGCCCACCTGGTGGCGAGCCGGATCGCCGGCGAGGTGGACACCCCGCGGGACAACAACCTGCGCAACTACGGGTTGATGGCCGACCGGCATCCCAGCTACCTGTTCGGCATCTCCCCGCGCGGCGCGTGGACTCGGGCGGACGTGCTCGCGCTGATGGCCGAGCGGGTCGGGGTGTGCCCGGACCCGGCGTACCGGCACGGCGTCGACACCATCGACCCGGACCGCACCCTGGACCGGCTGGACGCGCTGCGCGACCGGCTGGTGGTCGCCGCCGAGCGGCACGAGCGGGTGCTGGTCGCGACCGGCCACCCGGCTGGGATCTTCGCCATCCACCTGGAGGTGGCGATGGTCCTGCAGCGCCGCGGCTGCACGCTGCTCGCGCCGGCGCCGGGCTGGTCGTTCACCACGCGGGACGGCGGCTATCGCGAGATCCGCCACGTCGGCCACGTGGCCATGGTCAGCGACCGCGGGGAGCTGCGGCACACCCACTCGCCGCAGCCGATGGAGGCGATGCTGGGCGCGCTGGACGAGGCCGGCGAACCGTGGCCGGACCTGGTCGTAGCCGACCACGGCTGGGCTGGCGCGGCCGGTCAGGCCGGGATAGAAGCCGTCGGGTACGCCGACTGCAACGACCCGGTGCTGTTCGTCGCCGAGGCGGAGGGCACCGTGGCGGTGAGCGTGCCGCTGGACGACAACGTGCTGCCGCATTTGTACGCTCCGGTGACGGCCTACTTGCTCGACGCGCTGTGGCGTTGCGGATAGCCGGTAGGCTGCGGACCAAGGCCGGGCACCCACCGGCAGTGCAGCGGGCGAGAGCGCGCCGGGGTTCGCTTCCGCCGCGCCGGAACGCACCACCCGAGGAGTAGGTAGGACTGTGGGCTCGGTTATCAAGAAGCGGCGCAAGCGCATGGCGAAGAAGAAGCACCGCAAGCTGCTGAAGAAGACCCGGGTGCAGCGCCGCAACAAGAAGTAGGTATCTGCGGCCCGGCTAGGATCGGGCCAACCGGCCGCACCCCGCTGCCGTACGCGACCAGTACGCGACTAGACGGAAAGTCCTCGGATGCGTCCTCGCGTCGTTCTCGTCACCGGCGTATCTCGGTACCTGGGCGGGCGCATCGCCGCCTTGCTGCAGGCCGACCCGGAGATCGAGCGGGTCGTCGGCGTGGACACCGTCCCGCCCAAGGGGGACCTCGGGCGCACGGAGTTCCTCCGGGCTGACATCCGCAACCCTCTGATCGCCAAGGTGCTTGCGGCCGCCTCGGTCGACACCGTGGTGCACATGAACGTGATCGCCACTCCGCTGGGCGCCGGCGGCCGGTCGACGATGAAAGAGATCAACGTTATCGGCACCATGCAACTACTGGCCGCCTGCCAGAAGGCGCCGAGCATGAGCAGGCTGGTGGTGAAGTCCACCACCTCGGTGTACGGGTCCTCGCCGCGGGACCCGGCGCTGTTCACCGAGGACACCGAGCCCCGCGAGCTGCCGCGGACCGGCTACGCCAAGGACGTAGTCGAGGTCGAGGGCTACGTGCGTGGCTTCGGCCGGCGCCGGCCCGACGTCACGCTGACGGTGCTGCGGTTCACCAACTTTATCGGCCCGCGGATCGAGACCCCGCTGACCCGGTACTTCTCCTTGCCGGTGGTGCCGGCGGTGCTGGGCTACGACCCCCGGCTGCAGTTCTGCCATGAGGACGACGGGATCGAGGTGCTGCGGCGGGCGACGCTGGAGGACCACCCGGGCATCTACAACGTCGGCGGCGCGGGTGTCCTGTTGCTCTCGCAGGCGGCCCGGCGCGCGGGGCGCCCGTCCGTTCCGGTCCCGTCGCCGGCGGTGGCGCTGGTCGGGCGGGTGTTCCGGCGCGCCGGTCTGGTCGACTACTCGGTCGAGCAGCTGCACTTCCTGGAGCACGGTCGGGCCGTGGACATCCGGCGGCTGCGCGAGCAGTTCGGCTACTCCCCGGCGTACACCACGATGTCGGCGTTCGACGACTTCGTGCGCGGCCGGGGACTGCACAAGGTGATCAACCCTGACGTTGTGAAACGGACCGAGCAGACGCTGCTCGGCGCGCTGACGAGGAGGCCTGGCCGTGCCTGACGCCGAGATCATTTCGATCGGTCCGCGCGCGGTTCGGGCGCCGGTCACCGCCAAGCCGAAGCAGACCTCGGCGGGACGGGCTCGGGCGGCGCGGGTGCCGGCCGCCGCCAAGCCGGCCGCCGCCAAGCCGAAGCGGTCCACGCCGAAGCCGGTCACGCCGAAGCCGGTCACGCCGGAGCCGGTCACGCCCGCCGCCGGCATACCGGCCCTGACGCTTCCCTCGACCGGCCCCCGACGTGGATCGGCCCGCTGCAAAGCCACCGGAGTCGACGGGGTGCGCTGCCGGGCGGTGGCCGAGTCGACGGGGTTCTGCGCCGAGCACCGGTCGATGACCGCAGTCGAAACGGACGAGCGTGGGCCGGTCTCGGACCACCCCGCTGACGTCGCGGAGCCGGCGGAGTGGGAGCGCAAGGTCGCCGGCGCGCTGGCGTTCCTGCGGCGGCGGATCACCGGTGATTACGAGGTGGACGAGTTCGGCTTCGACGCCGACCTAACCGAGCACGTGTTGATGGCGCCGCTACGGCCGCTGTTTGCGCACTACTTCCGGGTGGAGACCCGCGGGCTGGAGAACGTGCCGGACACCGGGGCAGCGCTGCTAGTTGCGAACCACTCCGGCACCATCCCGCTCGACGCGATGATGACGCAGCTGACATTGCTGGACCACCACCCGGCGCACCGGCACCTGCGCATGCTCGGTGCCGATCTGGTGTTCCGCCTTCCCGGGATCGGGCCGGTGGCTCGAAAGGGGGGCAACACGCTCGCGTGTCACGCCGACGCCGAGCGACTGCTGGGCTCTGGCCACCTGTGTGGAGTCTGGCCGGAAGGATTCAAGGGGATCGGCAAGCCGTTCAGCGAGCGGTACAAGCTGCAGCGGTTCGGTCGCGGCGGTTTCGTCTCCGCAGCGCTGCGTACCGGCGTACCGATCATCCCGTGTTCGATCATCGGGGCCGAGGAAATCTACCCGATGATCGCGAACCTCAAGACGGTGGCGCGCATCCTCGGACTGCCGTACCTGCCGATCACCCCGACGTTTCCGCTGCTCGGCCCGCTCGGCGCCATACCGCTGCCGTCGAAGTGGATCATCGAGTTCGGCGAGCCGATCGAGACGGCGCAGTTCGGACCGGGCGCCGCCGACGACCCGATGCTCGTCTTCGGCGTCACCGACCAGGTGCGAGAGACGATCCAGCAGACCCTCTACCGACTGCTCCTGCAGCGCCGGTCGGTGTTCTTCTGACCGCCGGGCCGAAAACCGGTTCAGCGAGTCGCTGATCGGGTACGCCGGGTGATCGTGACCGCGGCGACGGCGGCCCCGCTGAGGGCGCCAACGCCGGCGGCTGCCGGGATGCCGATCCTGGCGACCTTGCGGCCGGTGCGGTAGTCGCGAATTGGCCATTCGCGGCGGCGGGCCTCGGCGGCCAAGTCCGGGTCCGGGTTGATTGCCGTCGGATGGCCGACGAGCTCCAACATGGGCAGGTCGTTCATGGAGTCGCTGTACGCCGAGCAGCGGGCGAGTTCGAGGCCTTCGCGTTCGGCGAGCGCCCGGATGGCCTCCGCCTTCGCCGGCCCGTGCAGTGGCTCGCCGATGAGCCGGCCGGTGTAGATGCCGTTCTCCACCTCGGAAACCGTACCGAGGGCGCCGGTCAGGGTCAGCCGGCTGGAGATGATGCGCGCGAGCTCCACTGGCGTCGCGGTGACTAGCCATACTCGTTGACCGCCGGCGAGATGCTGCTCGGCCAGCGCCCGGGTGCCTGACCAGATGCGCTCAGCCATCATCTCGTCGTAGATATCTTCGCAGAGCGCGACGACTTCCTCGACGTCGTGACCGGCCACGAAGGCCAGGGCAGCCTCGCGCGCTTTGGCCATGTGCTGCACGCTCTCGCCGCTGACCCTGAACCGCACCTCCCGCCAGGCGAAGCGAGCCAGATCCGTGGACGTAAAGAACTTGCGCGCCGCCAGTCCCTTGGCGAAGTAGTAGATCGACGCACCCTGCATGACGGTGTTGTCGACATCGAAGAACGCGGCAGCTGTCCGATCGACCGGAGCGGCCAGGTCCGCCTCCACCTCCGCCGCCGCCGCCGAAGCCGCCCCAGCCAGCACGGCGCTGACGCCGTCCTTCCGACTGCGACGGGGCAACAGCCCGCGAAGCGGAGCCAACTGCGTCTCCTCGCGCCGGCCGATTCCACCCCAGCGTATCGAAGTCAGCTCGGCAACTTCCCGGCTCCAATGCTGCTCGTTGCGGGTGCAGTGGTGGTGGTGACCGGAGCGGGGGCGGTGGTGGGGGGCGTCGTGGTCGTACTGACGGGGGTTGTGGGGGTGCCGAGTGGCGCGGCGACAGTGCTGACGGGCGCGGTGACGGCATTCGGCTGAGCGGTAACCCCAGTGACCGCGACGGGAGCGGTGACCCCAGTGACCGGGACGGGAGCGGTGACCCCAGTCACCGGCGCAGTTACGGGCGCGACCGTCGTGGTCACTGGCGCGACAGCCCCACCGACCGCACCAGTCGCTGCGCCGACGAGCCCGGTCACTGGCGTGGTGGGCGTACCTGGTCTGGCCCTGGTGTCGGCACAGCGACCGTTTCCGCCGCCGGCAACCGCGGAACCAACGGTGGTGTTACAGGCACAAAGGTGCCCGAGCGGGGCGCCACGGCGCTCGGTCCGACAGCACCCAGCCCGGTCGGCGCGGCTGGCGCTTGCGGCGCAGCGCTGTAAACTGCCCCCGAAGCGGGAGTGCCCCCGGGTTGCGGTACCGCTCGGCGTACCGGGAGGCAGCGGGCCGGCGCCGCGGCACTGGCCAAGGGCGCAGCGGCATACCGGGCTCCTGCCGTTGGTCCGTCGCAGCCTGGCCGGAAGCGGGAGCAAGCCAGAACCACCCGCCCCGGCGAAGCATTTCGGTGTGGAGCTCCCACCGCATCGGGCTTTCAATCACGCTCGGCGCGCCGTGGGAGTGGGACGACACCCACCCGTGGGGCGACCTGCTGCGCTACAAGTCACTGACCGCCAGCCGTGGCTACCCGCCGGACGAGCGGCTGCACACCCGGCCACGAGGGGATCTGGTGGGGGCCGGCTGGCGGCAGCTCGGTCCGCTGAACGACTGGCTGCGCGACTACGTGGGCCCGTCGCGCAGCGCTCGCTGAGCTGACCGCCGTACCGTCTGCGCCGCCGGAGCCGCCTGCGGCCACCGCCGCCCACAGCTTCACCCGCTGACGGCATCGCCGTACGGCGTGTCGCAGCCCGAATCGATGCCGTAGGCCGGTGAAGCGGCGCGGCCCTGGCGGCGATGACCGCAACCTCGCGACCGGCCGGCCCAAGTGGCGGCCCGAATCCGTGCCGTGCCGACCGGGTCCTCGTCGGGTGAGAAGGCCAGCTGATTGGCCGCCCGTTGTGGCCGTCAACCGCCGGTCGCATGGGCGGGCGCGACATACCGGCCTATTCTTCAATCCGTGTCAGCCCCTCCGGTCGTCGTCCGACCCGCGGGCGACCGCCGAACGAGCCAGGGCAGTGCAGGCGGCGAAGTTCACCGGGGCGGAAGCCACCTAGCGGGTCGGCACCGACCGCGGCGGCGGCTTCGCCGAATTGTGCTGTGGACCGTGATCTTGCTCACGGTGGGCGTTGGGGCCTTCGGCGTCGGCTTGTTCACCGCGCCTGTCGATCTCACGGTGCCGCCGCCGACGAAGGCCGCACTCATCTTGGACGGGGCAGGCCAGCTGATCGCGACCATCCGGCCGCCACAGACCCAGGAAGAGGTGTCCGGCGAAGACCTCCCGGTGGTGATGCGTCAGGCCATCGTCAGCGCCGAGGACGAGCACTTCTTCGACCACGCGGGCGTCGATCCGCGGGCGATTGCCCGGGCGCTGGTCCGCGACGTCACCGGCTCGACGACGCAGGGTGGCTCCACCATCACCCAGCAGTACGTCAAGAACGTCTACGTCGGATCGGAACGCACCCCACTGCGCAAGCTGCGGGAGGCGGCGATTGCGGTCCGGCTCGAACAGCGGATGAGCAAGGACGACATCCTCACTCAGTACCTCAACACCCTCTACCTCGGCAACGGTCTGTACGGCGTGCAAGCCGCGGCCAAGTACTACTTCGGCGTCCCCATCCAGCAGGTGTCGCGAGCGCAGGCGGCGATGCTCGCCGGGATCGCGCCGGCGCCGTCGGCCTGGAACCCGGCCACCAACTTCGAGGCGGCCCGGTCCCGGCAGCTGTACACGCTGAACCGGATGGTCGCGAACCACTACCTCACCGTCCAGGAGGCGTCGGATGCCTACCGAGTGCCCCCTGTGCTCAAGGTGGAGAAGGCCCAGCCGGAGACCACGATCGCGCCCGAGTTCCGCGACCTGGTCGAGACCCAGCTGCGGCGCGACCTCGGCGACCAGCAGCTGTTCCGGGGCGGCCTGCGGGTGACCACCACGCTGGACAGCGACCTGCAGAAGGCCCTGGTGCAGGCGGTCGCCGACGTCGTGCCCAAGCCCACGGACCCGCAGGTGGCGGCCATCGCGATCGACCCTCGCAGCGGCGACATCAAGGCGCTTACCACCAAGCGCGACGGCGGCTACAGCCGCAACGGCTTCAACCTGGCCACCCAGGCCGCCCGCTCCACCGGTTCGGTGATCAAGCCGTTCACGCTGGCGGCGGCACTGGAGAACGGCGCGTCGGTCAACGACCGGTACGACGCCCCACAGTGCATCACCATCCCGAACCCGGGCGGTACGCCGAACCCCTATCGGCCATGCAACGCCGAGCCGGAGGAGGTCGGCACCTACAGCCTGCGTACGGCGATGGAGCTGTCGGTCAACACGGTGTACGCGCCGCTGGCCAGAGACGTCGGCCTGCGCAAGGTGATGGACGCCGCCGGGGCCGCCGGGCTGGCGCCGCCGGCCAACCTGAAGACCAACCTGGCCAACTCCCTGGGCGTCGAGGTGACGCCGATCTCGGTCGCCACGGCGTACTCCACCTTGGTCAACCACGGCGTCCGACATGATCCGCGCACGGTGCTGGCGATCCGCAGCGGCGGCAGTGGGGGTGCCGACGCCGGCGACATCGTGCGCGAAGAGCCAGCCGCCCCGGCCGGGCAGCAGGCACTGCCCGCTGACGTCGCGGACACCGTCCGCGATGTGCTCCGCGGCGTGGTAGACCGGGGCACCGGTACGGCGGCCCGGCAGGACTTCCCCGTGTACGGCAAGACCGGGACCACCGACGACTTCACCAATGCCTGGTTCGCCGGCTGCACGCCCGAGCTGTGTCTGGTCACCTGGATGGGCTACAACAGCGAGTCACTGCCGAGCGGGCAGCCCAACTCCATGCGCAACGTCGAGGGCGTCGGCACGGTGATGGGTGGCACGCTGCCCGCGCAGGTCTTCGCCCAGGCCCTGGCGAACTACCGGGAGCTGCGGCCGGGCGCCGGCGGACTGGCCGGTTCGTCGGGCTGAGGAGGCGGCGTACCGGGGGTACAGCAGGGCTCGCGCGTCCGGGAGACAATGCCCCCGTGCGTGCTGCTGCCTGGCTGGCGATGCTGGGCACCGTCGTGTCGGTGGGGTTCACCGTCGCCCTGGCTCGGCGCTGGCGCACGTCGCGTCGGCCGTTCCTACGGTCCTGGACCATCGCGTTGGCCGCCTTCTCCACTGGCATCGGAGCCCTCGCCTACGGCGCCGCGGTTGGCTTCGACGAACCGGTGGTGCGGGTGTACTACGTCTTCGGCGCTCTGCTCGCCGCGCCGTGGCTGGGTCTGGGCGAGGTCGAGTTGCTCGGCAGTCCCCGGCTGACCCGTTCGGCTGGCCTGGGACTGGCGCTGCTATTGGTGCCGGCGGCACTGGTGGTCGCGGTACAACCGCTGCGTGCGCCGGTACCGGGCGGGTTCGCCGTACCGGATGGCAGTGTCCTGTTCGCCCCGCTGTCTCGGGGGCTGGTGGCCACATCGAACATCGCCGGCACGCTTGCGGTCGTGGGCGGGGTCGTGGTTTCGGGCGTTCGCGCTCGTGGGCAGGGGCTGGCCGCCCGGTCGCGGTTCGCCGGGGCCTGCCTGATTGGCCTCGGGGTGCTGGTGGCCGCCGGTGCCGGCACTGCGGCCGGGCTCGGCGTACCCGGGTTGCAGCCGGTCGTGCTGGCCGTCGGCGTCGGGGTGATGTACGCCGGGTTCCGGCAGACGCTGCGTCGGGTGGGTCGGCACCGGATGGGTGAGCAGGAGTGGCGCCGGGCGGAGCGAGCCCGGCGCCAAGCCGAGCGAGTACGGCGCAGGTTGCCTCCGGTGCCGCCGCCGGCTCCGCTGCCGCAGACCGTGCTGGCGGCTGCCCGCTGGGGCGGTGCCGCGACTCTCGACGGCTGGAGCGGTCGGCCGGCTCCCGGCGGTCCGGCGTGACGGTCGGCGCGGCGCCGCGAGTCGAGCTGCTCACGCGGCCAGGTTGTCACCTGTGCAGCCAGGCCCGCGAGGTACTGCGCCGGGTCGCCGACGAGCTCGGCGTGACCTGGGTGGAGCGCGACATCACGGCGAGCCCCGAGGACCTGCGCCGGTACGCCGAGTGGATCCCCGTTACCCTGATCGACGGCGTCGAGCACGACTGCTGGCGGCTTTCGGACGACCGGCTGCGGGCCGCCCTGCGCGCCGGTCGGGCCGGCTGACCACGGCTAGCAGCTAGCGCTAGCTAGCCCGCCCGACCGGACCCGGCCCGCCGGGCTGGCTGAGCCGAGTTGGGCCGCCTGGGAGCGCCGATCAGGACCTTGGACTCTGCTTAACCGCAGGCGTCATACCTAACGTCAAGGCATCGCAACCGGGCGGCCGGCTCAGCGCTGGCGTGCAACCGGGAGGGGTGGTGCCTACGTGGCTCTTGGACGGCACCGTAGCGGGTCCTCGGTGGTGGTGTTCCCACCTCGGCCTCGCCAGGTGGCCGATTGCCCGGGCACACCGATGGAGCCTGGCGTGATCCTGCTGCACCCGGTGATCGCCCCTCGGGTCCGGACCGATGTCACGCTCCGCTCGGCGCGAACTGCCCGAGCTGACGACACTGCGAGGACGGCCGCCGCCGCCCGAGTTGCTGCCGCCGGGGCCGGACCCGACGGGGCACTGCGGTGCCCGCACGGGGTCGACCATCCCAGTTGGTGTTCGGTCTGCCGGCTGCACTGGGAAGCCAGGCTGCGGCACCCGTCCTGGCGTGGTGGCTGGCACCCGACTGCCGGCGGGCATTGAGCGCTGACCGCGCCCGTGGCCGCGGTCGGACGGCGCTGTGAAGACGGCGCTGTGAAGACGGCGCTGTGAAGACTTTGTGCGCTCGTGCACTAGCACGTAACCTGCCGACGGATGCTGCCAGCGCAGCGGAGGCGTCGAGTCCGTCCCGGCGTACCGCGCCTTGATCGCAGCGCCTGCGGTACAGCCAGAGCAGCAGCCTCCGATTCAGGAGCCCCATGACCGAGCAACCCCGGACCGGCCGCTCCGGCTCGGCCGGGCGAGTGTCGGGCCGTCTGATCCCGGAGGCGACCGTCTCCCGGCTGCCGCTCTACCTGCGAGCCCTGCACGCGTTGGCGGAGACCGGCGCTACAACTGTGTCCTCGGAGACATTGGCGGCGGCGGCCGGGGTTAACTCGCCCAAGGTACGCAAGGATCTGTCCCAGCTGGGGACCTACGGCACCCGCGGCGTCGGGTACGACGTGGAGTACCTCGTCTACCAGATCTCCCACCAGCTTGGCCTCACTCAGCGGTGGTGCGTTGTCCTCGTCGGGGTGGGCAACCTCGGACATGCGCTCGCCGGCTACGGCGGGTTTGCCTCCCGCGGGTTTCGGGTGGTCGGCCTGTTCGACGCTGACCGGGAGCGCATCGGCGAGGAGGTAGCCGGCCTGCCGGTGCGCCACGTCGACGATCTGGCGGAGATCGTCCGCAGCCGCCGGGCGTCGATCGGCGTCATCACGACCCCGGCCGCCGCGGCGCAGGACGTCTGCGACCAGCTGGTCGCCGCTGGCGTCACCAGCATCCTGAACTTCGCGCCGGTGACCCTTGCGGTCCCGCCGGGCGTCGACGTCCGCAAGGTGGACCTGTCTGTGGAGTTGCAGATCTTGGCTTTCCATGAGCACCGCAGAGGGGTCGGCAACCCACCGGTTGTTCCGTCCACCGGGTCCACCGGGTCGCCGGTCGCGTCGCCCAGGCCGCGACAGGCGGTGCACGCGTGAGTGTCCTCGTCGTCGGTCTGAGCCACCACAGCGCCCCGGTCCGGGTGCTCGAGCGGGTGGCGATCACGGCGGCCGACGTCCCGAAGGCGCTGCACGCGCTGCGGGACAGCCACACGGTGCGAGAGGCGGTCGTGCTCTCCACCTGCAACCGGGTCGAGGTCTTCGCCGACGTGGACAAGTTCCACGGTGGTGTCGGCGAGATCTCCGACCTGTTGGCGACGATCAGCGGACTGCCGCTGGAGGCCCTGTCCGAGTACCTCTACGTACACTACGAGGACCGGGCCGTCCAGCACCTGTTCACGGTGGCCTGCGGTCTGGACTCCATGGTCGTCGGTGAGGCGCAGATCCTCGGCCAGCTGCGCTCGGCGTACGGCGTCGCCCGGCGGGAGGCGGCCACCGGGCGGGTGCTGCACGAGATGTTTCAGCATGCGCTTCGGGTCGGCAAGCGAGCGCGCACCGAAACCGGGATCGACCGAGCCGGAGCCTCGCTGGTTGCCCTGGGTCTGGAGACGGGCAGCGCGGCTTTGGGCTCACTCGCCGGCCGGTCGGTGCTGCTGATCGGCGCCGGCCCGATGGGTGCGCTCGCCGGGGCCTCGCTGCGCCGCGCCGGCGCCGGGTCGATCGTGGTGGCCAACCGCACCGCGGCCAACGCCGCCCGGCTGGCGGCAACCCTGGACGGCCACGCCATCGGCCTGGATGGTCTGCCAGCGGCCCTTACGGAGGCCGACATCGTGGTCTCCGCCACCGGCGCGACCGGGCTGGCGCTGCCGGCAAACGTGCTCACCGCGGCGATCCGCGCCCGCGCCGGGCGGCCGGTGTTCCTGCTCGACCTGGCGCTGCCCCGCGACATCGACCCGAGTGTCCGCGCGCTGTCGGGCGTCACGCTGACCGACCTGGAGTCGATGCGCGCGGCCCTGGCTACCGCGCAGGCCGGTCGCGAGGTGGAGGCGGTGCGGTGCATCGTGGCCGAGGAGGTCAGCGTCTTCCTCGCCTGGCAGCGGGCGGTTCAAGTCGCTCCGACAGTGGTCGCGCTGCGATCCAAGGCGGCCGACGTGGTTGACGCCGAGCTGCTCCGGCTGTCCGCCCGGTTGCCGGACCTGGACGCCCGCGCCCGCGCCGAGGTTGCGACCACGGTTCGCCGGGTGGTCGACAAGCTGCTGCATGCGCCCACGGTGCGGGTGCAGGAACTGGCCGAATTTCCGGGCGGCCACACCTACGCCGACGCGCTGCGGGAGCTGTTCGGCCTGAACCCGGCTATGCCCTCGGTGATGTCCCAGGCCAGCCTGACCGCGGACCTCGACACCGCGGCCGGCGGGGCCTGGCCCGCGACGGACGGCTCCGCCGACCTCGGGGCGGCGTCGTGACGCCACCGGCGCTGCGGCTGGGGACCCGGGGCAGCGCGCTGGCCCGGACGCAGTCAGCGACGGTCGCGGCGGCCGTCACCGCCAGCACCGGCCGGGTGGTGGAGCTGGTCACGGTGACCACTGTTGGCGATCGCTCGGCGGCCGCCATCGCCCAGCTCGGTGGGACCGGCGTCTTCGTCACCGCCGTCCGCGACGCCCTGCTCGCCGGGGAGGTCGACCTGGCGGTGCACTCCTACAAGGATCTGCCGACGGCTCCGGCCGCCGGCTTGCGGTTGGCGGCGGTGCCGCCGCGGGCGGATGCCCGCGACGCGCTGGTAGCCCGGGACGGGTTGACGCTGGGCGAACTGCCGGTGGGGGCGCGGGTGGGCACCGGGTCGCCGCGGCGTACCGCCCAGCTGCGGGCGCTCGGGCTCGGACTCGACGTCGTGGGAGTGCGGGGCAACGTCGACACCCGACTGGCGGCGGTGGCGGGCGGCCGGCTGGATGCGGTCGTGCTGGCTCGGGCCGGGCTGGAGCGCCTCGGACGGCTGGCTGCGGTGACCGAGACCCTCGACCCGCTGTCGATGCTGCCGGCTCCGGCCCAGGGTGCGCTCGCGGTCGAGTGCCGCGTCGGGCACGACACCGACGAGGACCTGTTGCGGGCGCTGGTGGCGCTCGACCACGTCGACTCCCGGGCGGCCGTCGCAGCCGAGCGAGCGCTGCTCGCCACGCTCGAAGCCGGCTGTACGGCGCCGGTCGGCGCCTACGCTGATGTGGCCGAGGGTGACGACGGTCCGGAGATCTTCCTGCGGGCAGTGGTCACGGCGATCGACGGCTCGGCCGAGATCCGACTGTCCGCGACCGGCCCGCCGGCCGCACCCGAGGAGCTCGGTCGTCGGCTCGCGGCCCGAATGCTCGACCGCGGGGCGGCTGCGCTGCTGGCGTCGGGGGGAACGTCCGCGGTTGCCGCGCGGGCCGGTCGCGCACCCACTTTGGCTCCAGCCTCCACTCCAGCCTCCACTCCAGCCTCCACTCCAGCCTCGACGTCAGCGTCGACTTCAGCCGGGAGAGCGCATGACTAGCATCCGCACCGATGGCCCGGCCACCGGCCCGGGATCCGTCGCCCTGGTCGGGGCCGGCCCCGGAGACTCTGAGCTGTTGACCTTGCGCGGCGCCGAGCTGCTCGGCGCAGCCGACGTGGTCGTAGCCGACCGACGGATGTGTGAGCCGGTGCTGCACCACTGCCGGCCCGACGCCGAAATCGTCGATGTCGCCGATCCGGCCACGGACCAAGACGTCGCTAGCAGGCTGGTCGAGCTGGCCGGCGCCGGTCGACGGGTCGTCCGGCTGCTGCCCGGCGACCCGTTCCTGCTCGGCACCGGAGCCGCCGAGGCCGACGCCCTCGCCCGTGCCAAGGTGTCGTGGCAGCTGGTTCCCGGGGTGTCCGCCGCGCTGGCGGTGCCGGCGTACGCCGGGGTGCCGCCCACCGCCGCCGACGCCGCCAGCAGCGTGACGGTAGCCGGCGCCACCTGCTCGGCCGGCGCGGACCCGGTCCAGGCCGCGGACTGGCGGGAACTCGGCGCCGCCACCGGTACCGTCGTCCTGCTCGGCGACTGCGGCGGGGTCGGCAAGGCCGCGACCCGGCTGCTCGAACAGGGCCGAGCCGGCAACACGCCGGTCGCGGTCATCGCTGCGGGCACCACCGCGCTGCAGCGCACGGTGGTCTCCACGCTGGATCAGGTGGAGGCGGACGTGACCGGCGCCGGCCTGAGCGGATCCACGGTCACCGTGGTGGGGGCGGCCGTTGATCTGCGCGAACGGCTGTCCTGGTTCGAGACCCGGCCGCTGTTCGGCTGGACGGTGCTGGTGCCGCGGACCAAGGAGCAGGCCGGCGCCCTGTCCGCGCGGCTGCGCGCGCTGGGGGCCACCCCGGTCGAGGTGCCGACGATCTCGGTGGAGCCGCCGCGTACGCCGGCCCCCTTAGACCGGGCGATCAAGGGCCTGGTCTCCGGCCGCTACCAGTGGATCGCGTTCACGTCGGTCAATGCCGTTCGGGCGGTCTGGGAGAAGCTGGCGGAGTTGGCGCTGGACGCCCGAGCGTTCGCCGGCGTCCGGGTGGCTGCCCTCGGGCCGGCCACGGCGGACGCGCTGCTGGCCGTCGGAATCAGGCCCGAGCTGGTGCCCTCCGGGGAGCAGTCCAGCGAGGGTCTGCTGGCGGAGTGGGCGCACTACGACCCTGAGCTCGACCCGATCGACCGGGTCTTCCTGCCCCGGACAGACATCGCCACCGAAACCCTGGTCGCCGGGCTGAAGGAGCGCGGCTGGGCGGTGGACGACGTCACGGCGTACCGCACGGTGCGGGCGGCCCCCCCGCCAGTGGAGATCCGCGAGGCGCTCAAGGGCGGCGGTTTCGACGCCGTGCTGTTCACGTCCTCCTCCACCGTGCGCAACCTGGTGGGCATCGCCGGCAAGCCGCACGAGTCGACAGTGCTGGCCGCGATCGGACCGCGCACCGTCGAGACGGCGCAGGAGCTGGGGCTGCGGGTGGACGTGGTGGCGCCGACCGCGTCCATTCCGGGGTTGGTCGAGGCGCTGGGCGCCTTCGCGCTGCAGCGGCGGGAGGCGGGCGGCACCGGAGAGTTGGCGACGTCGAAGACGCGCCGCCGACCCGCCCGCAAGAAGGCTCCAGTGGCCAGCAGTACGGCGGTGGCCAGCAGTACGGCGGGGGCTCCGGCGGGGGGCACGTCGTGACCGGGTCCAGGACGGGATGGGGCAGCCCGGCCGAGTTTCCGCAGAGCCGACCCCGGCGACTGCGGCGTACCGCCGGACTGCGCCGGTTGGCGGCCGAGACCACGCTGGCGCCGGCGGACCTGGTGCTCCCGCTGTTCGTCAAGGAGGGGATCGCCGCGCCGCAACCCGTGGCCTCGATGCCGGGTGTCGTCCAGCACACTCCCGACTCGCTGCGCAAGGCGGCGTACGACGCGGTCGAGGCGGGCGTGGGCGGGCTGATCCTGTTCGGGGTTCCCGCGGCCAAAGACGCGCGGGGCAGCGGCGCCGACGACCCGGACGGCGTGGTCCAGGTGGCGCTGCGCGACCTTTCCGACGAGTTGGGCAGCGGCCCGAACAGTCCCACCGTGCTGATGAGCGACTGCTGCCTGGACGAGTACACCGACCACGGTCACTGCGGCTTGCTGACTCCCGCCGGCGAGGTGGACAACGACGCGACGCTGGAGCGCTACGCGGCGGCGGCGGTCGCCCAGGCGACGGCCGGCTCGGAGGTGATCGCGCCCAGCGGGATGATGGACGGTCAGGTGGCCGCGATCCGGGGCGCGCTGGACCAGGCCGGCTTCCCGCAGGTGGCGATCCTGGCCTATTCGGCCAAGTACGCCTCGGCGTTTTACGGCCCGTTTCGGGACGCGGCCGAGTGCGCGCCGGCGTTCGGCGACCGCGCGGCGTACCAGCAGGACCCGGCGAACTCCACCGAGGCGCTGCGGGAGGTGCGGCTCGACTTGGCCGAGGGCGCGGACGCGGTCATGGTGAAGCCGGCGATGGCCTACCTCGATGTCGTCCGGCGGGTGGCCGACGAGGTCGACGTACCGGTGGCCGCCTACCAGGTCAGCGGGGAGTACGCCATGGTCGAGGCGGCCGCCGCCAACGGCTGGGTCGACCGAGAGCGGATCATCCTGGAGACGCTGTTGTCGATCCGGCGCGCCGGGGCCGGCACTGTGCTCACGTACTGGGCGACGGAGGTGTCCCACCGGCTGCACTGACCGGCTCTCGGCCGCCGGTCGGGGCGCCGGCCGGAGTGCTGGTTGGCAGCCTGACCGATGAGCCACCACTCGTCGAGCCGGCGGTCCCGGCTGTCGTCCCGGCTGTCGTCTTGGCTGTCGTCCTGGCTGTCACGATGGCTTCGGCGGCGCCCAACGGCGACTCGAACGCCTGTGGGTGCTGGCAGTACTGCCGGATGCCACTGATCACCCGGGCGGCGTGGAATCCGTCGACGTAGCGGTGGTCGAGCGTGACGGTCAAAGTCACCATCGGTCGGGCGATGATGCGGGCCTCGACCGCGACCGGCCGCATCGCGACCTCGCCGACGAGGACCATGAAGGGAACTTGGTAGTACGGCGACAGCGGGGCGTAGGTGCGCTCGACACCGAACATGTCGGCCGTGATCACCATTGCGCTGCCGAAGGGATGGCGCTCGCGCTCGGACGTAGGCAGGTGCAGGTCGAGGTCGGTCGCCGTGCAGGCGGCGGCGCGCAGCCCGACCCGGAGCAGTGCCGGGGGCAACCGGTTCAGCAGCCGGCCGGCTCGGTCGGCCTGGATAAGAGGCCGCCGCGTATCGGCTACCGCTGCCGGCTGCACCTCGCGAGCGATGTCCACGACCGACTTGGTGTCCGCGTCGCGCACGGTGACTGCGCCGCGGTCCGTGCAGCCACCCAGGGAGACGAAGACACTCACTCGGTCGCGCGGCACAAACCGGCCGCGATGCAACCGGCCGTTGAGGTCCGGCGACAGCGTGAAGGTGTGCGCGACGGCCTTGGCGACCAGGTGCGTCACCGTGAGCTTGACGCCGGTTCGGCGACGGACCGCCTCGAGGTAGCCGAGCATCGCCGACGCGTCGATGTCCAGGTCGGCGTAGATCTGTGGATCCGATGGAGCGTGCCACGTCGACGCAGCGATCTTGCGCCAGCCATGGATTCGAGCGCCCTTGGTCACTGCCGCCTCCTAGCGGAGCCGACCGGCGGTGGGCGTTGCCGACCACCACCCGGTTCTCCAGGGTCTGTCGCGGTTGACGGGAATGCCAGGGACTTACGTCCCCGGTCCAGTCACCCACGGTAACAAGTCAGAAGAGCTTCCGGGTTGGCGAGGAGCTGTCTAGCCGCCGTACCCGTCGGAGGCTTCGGCCGGTGGGCTGCGAGGATTTACCCATGACGGACGACTGCTCATGACGGATCGCTCCTCGTGACCGAGACCGACGACGCCGCGCCGGCGTCCCGGGCGCTGTTCGACCGGGCGCAGGCGGTGACTCCGGGTGGGGTCAACTCGCCGGTCCGTGCGTTTCGGGCCGTCGGCGGGACGCCTAGGTTCATGGCCTCCGGTCGTGGCCCCTACCTGATCGACGTCGACGGGGTGGAATACGTCGACCTGGTCTGTTCTTGGGGTCCGATGATCCTCGGCCACGCGCACCCGGCCGTGGTGGAGGCGGTCGGGGCGGCGGCGAGCCGGGGGACGAGCTTCGGTACGCCGACCGCGGGCGAGGTGGAGCTCGCCGAGGAGATCGTCGCGCGCGTGCCACCGGTAGAGTTGGTGCGCCTGGTCAGCTCGGGCACCGAGGCCACGATGTCGGCAGTCCGGCTGGCGCGCGGGTTCACGGGTCGGCCCAAGGTAGTCAAGTTCGCCGGCTGCTACCACGGGCACGTCGACGCGTTGCTGGCCAGCGCCGGCTCGGGCGTGGTGACCTTCGGGCTGCCGGAGTCGCCGGGTGTCACCGGCGCCTCGGCCGCGGACACCATCGTGCTGCCCTACAACGACCTAACCGCCGTGGAGATGGCGTTCGAAGAGACCGGCAACGCGATCGCCTGCGTGATCGTGGAGGCAGCGGCGGCGAACATGGGCGTCGTACCGCCGCATCCGGGGTTCAACGCGGGGCTGCGGGCGCTGTGCGATTCCTACGGCGCGCTGCTGGTGATCGACGAGGTGATGACCGGCTTTCGGGTCAGCCGCAGCGGGTGGTTTGGCCTGGAGGGGGTGGCCGCCGACCTGGTGACTCTCGGCAAGGTGATGGGTGGCGGGCTGCCGGCAGCGGCGTTCGGCGGTCGGGCGGAGGTGATGGCTCGGCTGGCGCCGGCCGGCCCGGTGTACCAGGCCGGCACGCTGTCGGGGAACCCGGTGGCGGTGGCCGCCGGGCTCACGACGTTGCGGCACTGCACCGATGAGGTCTACCGGCACGTGGACGCGACCGCGTTGGCGGTCTCCGGGCTGGTAGTAGACGCGCTCACGTCGGCCGGGGTCGCGCACCGATGCAACGCTGCCGGGAGCCTGTTCTCGGTCTTCTTCGCCGGCCACGCGGTGGTCGACTACGCCACCGCGACCCGGCAGTCCGTCGAGCGGTACCGGGCCTTCTTCCACGCAATGCTGGCGGGCGGGGTGTACCTGCCGCCCTCGGCGTACGAGGCGTGGTTCGTCGGGGCGACTCATGACGGCGCGGCGATGGAGCGGATCGCCGCGGCGCTGCCGGCCGCGGCGCGGGCCGCGGCGGCAGTGCGGGCGCCCGACCAGGTGGTGGCCGCGACTTCGGAGGACCGAGCATGACGGCCCCTGCTTCGGGTGCGCCGCTCACCACCGTGCACCTGCTGCGGCACGGGGAGGTCGACAATCCTCGCGGCGTGCTCTACGGCCGGCTGCCGGGGTTCGGGCTCTCTGCGGTCGGCGAGCGGATGGCGGGCGTGGCCGCGGCCGCGCTGGCGGACCGCCTGGTGGTGACAGTGGTGAGCAGCCCGCTGGAACGCGCCCGGCAGACCGCGGCGCCAGTGGCGGAGCGCTTCGGACTCGACGTCGATGTCGACGACCGGCTGGTCGAGGCGGCCAACCTGTTCGAGGGTCTGACGGTGGGCGTGGGCGACGGCGTGTCGTCTCGCCCGATGTACTGGCGGCACCTGTGGAACCCGTTCCGGCCCTCTTGGGGCGAGCCGTACGCCGTGATCGCCGACCGGATGCTGGCGGCGGTGCGGGACGCGCGGGACCGGGCGCGGGAGCTGAGCGGGGCTGAAGCCGGCGCGGTCGGGGAGGCGGTCTGCGTCAGCCACCAGATGCCGATCTGGGTGGCGCGGTGCGCGGCCGAGGGCCGGTCGCTGTGGCACCGGCCGGACCGCCGGCAGTGTGGGTTGGCCAGCCTGACCAGCTTGACCTGGCGTGGGGACCGGGTCGTTGCGGTGACGTACGTCGAGCCCGCCGGCCCGACGACCTGGCGCGGGCAGCCTCCCGGCGCCTGAGCCGCCCCCGCGGCCCACCCCGCCGCCGCGGCCCACCCCGCCCCCCGCCCCCCGCCCCGCGGCGATGTTGAGCACACGGGCGTATCCCGCGAGTTGATACGCACGTGGGCTCAACATCGGCGCAGTAGCCGTGGCGGCCGGACCCGCCCGGGCGGGCTTCGGCAGGTGCGGGTGATACTGGCTGCCCATGGTGCCGGCTGACTGCCACGTCCGCCGGCCCTGACTCCGGCCCGGAAGCCTGCGCGTGCGCCTGTCCCGCCCGTTCGCCGCAGCCGTACCGGCTGTGCTCCTGAGCCTCGCGCTCGCTGGCTGTTCCGGCGGTGCCGACGCGGTCGACCAGCGCGGCGGCAGCGACCTCGGGTTCGTGCCCGGGGACGCGGCCACCGGCGTCCTGGCCGCTGATCGCCGCCAGCCCGCTCCCGAGGTCCGCGGCACACTGCTGGACGGCACGCCGTACGACGTGAGCGCCCTGCGCGGCACCGTGACGGTGCTGAACTTCTGGGGGTCCTGGTGTGCGCCTTGCCGGGCCGAGGCGGGTGACCTGGAACGCACCTACCAGAGCACCCGCTCCGTCGGCGTGCAGTTCGTGGGCGTCAACGTCAAGGACCAGCCGGGACCGGCGACGGCGTTCCAGCGCGTCCAGGGCGTCACCTACCCGAGCCTGTTCGACCCCGATGGCCAGGTGGCGGTCCGGTTCCGTGACCTGCCGCCGAGTGCCATCCCGACCACGCTGGTGATCGACCGCCGGGGTCGGGTAGCCGCTCGCTTTCTCGGCGCGGTGACCGAGACGCGGCTGACCGCCGTCGTCCACCAGGTCGCCGGCGAGCCGACATGATGATCAGCGCCTCGGTGGGGGAGTCCTTCGCCCACGCCGTCGGCAGCGCCCCGGTGCTGCTGGCCGCGCCGGTCGCGCTGGCCGCCGGGCTGGTGTCCTTCCTGTCTCCGTGCGTCCTGCCGCTGGTGCCCGGTTATCTCTCCTACATGACCGGCCTGTCGGGTGCCGATCTCGCCGAGCCGGTACGACCGGCAGCGCCGGCCCCGCCGGCCCGCGCCGCGTCGACCAGCGGAACGACCGTCGTCCTGGCGCCGTCCCAGGCCCGCGCGCTGCCGGCGACCGTGCGCACCGGCCGGGTGCTGCTGGGTAGCAGCCTGTTCGTGCTCGGGTTCAGCGCCGTGTTCGTCAGCTACGGCGCGCTGTTCGGCGGCCTTGGCAGCTTGCTCGTCCGGCACCAGGCCGTCGTGACCCGCGTCCTCGGCGTCGTCACCATCGGCCTCGGACTCGCGTTCGTCGGCGCCGTACCGGGGTTGCAGCGCGAGGTGCGCATCCACCGGCTGCCCGCTGCCGGTATCGTCGGGGCGCCGCTGCTCGGGGTGCTCTTCGGCCTCGGCTGGACGCCGTGCATCGGGCCCACGCTGGGCGCCGTGCTCGGGCTTTCGGCGAGCAGCGCAACCGCCGGCCGGGGGGCGCTGCTGTCGCTGGCGTACTGCCTCGGCCTCGGCCTGCCGTTCATTCTCGTCGGCCTGGGCTTCCGCCGGGCGGCCGGCACGCTGGGCGTGATCCGCCGGCACACCCGGGCGGTGATGGTCGTGGGCGGCGGCCTGCTGATCGTGATCGGTCTGCTCCAGGTCAGCGGCCTGTGGGGCGAACTGGTCGCCCGGCTGCAGGGCCTCGTCGGTGGTTTTGAGCCGGTGGTCTGAAGTGACCTCGGACCTGACCACCCGGGGGCCGGACACCGCGGACATCGAGCCGGAGGACGCGGGCCTGTCGACCGCGCCGGTACCGGTTCAGCCGGCCTCGGCGGGTCGGCGGCCCGCGCCGGCAGCGGCGCTGCGGCGGGCTTGGCGGCAGCTGACCAGCATGCGCACCGCCCTGCTGCTGCTGTTCCTGCTCGCGCTGGCGGCGGTGCCCGGCTCGCTGCTCCCACAGCGCGGGCTGAACCCGATCAAGGTGACCCGCTACCTGGCCAGCCATCGCACGCTTGGGCCGTTGTTCGACCGGTTCGGGCTCTTCGACGTCTTTGCGGCGCCCTGGTTCGCCGCCGTCTACCTGCTGCTGGTCATCTCGCTGGCCGGATGCCTGGTGCCGCGGATCCGGCTGCACCTGGCCGCCCTGCGGGCGGCGCCGCCGCCGGCCCCCCGCAACCTCGGCCGGCTGCCGGTATCTACCCGCTGGACCAGCGCCGCCGAGCCGGCGGAGGCGGTAGCGGCGGCCCAGTCCCGGCTGGGGTCCGCGCGCTGGCGGCTGCTGACCCGCCCCGGCCCGGATGGCGCCGTCACCCTGTCGGCGGAGAAGGGGTACCTGCGCGAGACCGGCAACCTGGTCTTCCACGTCTCGCTGCTGGTGCTGCTCACCGGCGTCGCCCTCGGTGGGATCTTCGGCTACAAGGGCACCGTGCTGGTGCAGCAGGGCGCCGGCTTCGCCAACACCATCGGTCAGTACGACACCTTCAAGCCGGGTCGGCTGGTCTCGGCGTCCCGGCTGGCGCCGTTCGGCTTCACCCTGGAGCAGTTCCGGGCCAGCTACCAGCCGAACGGCGCCGCCCGCACCTTCGACGCCACCGTCTCCTATCGCTCGAAGCCGGACGCGGCGCCGCGGCGGTACGACGTCCGGGTCAACCATCCGCTTCCGGTGGCCGGCGCCAAGGTGTACCTGATCGGCCACGGCTACGCTCCGCACTTCGTCGTCACGGACGGCGCCGGCAACACCGCCTTCGACGCCTCGGTGCCCTGCTTGCCGCAGGACGACAAGTTCAAGTCGCTATGCACGGTGAAGGTGCCCGACGCCCAGCCCGACCAGTTGGCCTTCTCCGGGTTCTTCACCCCGACGACGGTGTCCACCCCAACCGGCTTCGAGTCCGCCTACCCCGCGCCGCTAGCGCCCGGGGTCACCCTGCTCGCGTACCGCGGCGACCTCGGCCTGGACTCCGGCATCCCGCAGTCGGTCTATACGCTGGACACCCAGCGGCTGCAGCCGGTCAGCACCCAGTTCCTGCGTCCCGGCGAGACCATGGCCCTGCCCGGCGGTGGGTCGCTGCGCTTCACCGGCCTGACCGAGTGGGCCACCTTCCAAGTCACCTCCGATCCCGGCAGGTCCACCGCGCTGGTGGCCTCGATCGGCATCGTGGTCGGCCTGCTGCTCTCCCTGCGGGTACGGCGTCGCCGCCTGTGGATGCGCGCGACACCAGCGGGGGGCTTGTCTGCCGATGCGGCTACCGTAGTCGAGCTCGGAGGGCTGGCTCGCTCCGACGCGGCGACCTTCGCGACCGAGTTCGCCGCGCTCGCAGGTGAGCTGGAAGCAGAGCGCGTCTGCGCTGAGGCCTCCGACGACGTACCGATGCCGGCCGCCGGGAGCAAGGAGTGACCGTGCCCGTCAACCAGGGGCTTGCGACGCTGAGCGACAACTTGATCTTCTGGGCCATCCTGGCGTACGCCGTGGCCATGCTGGGCTTCGCTGCTGAGGCCGCGTTCGGTCGCCGCGGCCGGGTGGGTCGTCGGACAGCGGCGCCGCGTGGGGTGTCCGCGCCCGCTACCCGGGTCGACGACATCGACCTGGCGGCCCCGGAGCCGGCCCTTGTCGGCGCGGCGTCGTCGGTTGCCGGCTCGATCGCCGCCAGCCCGGCTGGGGGGGGCCGTCGCGTCACCGGGCGCCCTGGCGGGAGCTCGGGTCGCGGGGCTGCCCGGTCGAGCGCAGGCGCAGGCGCAGGCGCCGCAGACGCCGACGCCGCCGACGCCGCTGACACACCAGCCGCCGACACCGGCGCGGCGGCCACCATCGGCCGAATCGCGGTGGCAATCACCGTCCTCGGTTGGGCGCTGCACCTGGGCTCGCTGGTGGCCCGCGGTTACTCGGCCCACCGGGTGCCGTGGGGGAACATGTACGAGTTCGCCTCCGCCGGGTGTCTGTCCGCGGTCACGGCGTACCTGGTGCTGTTGACCCGGCAGAAGGTGCGCTACCTCGGCACGTTCGTGCTGCTGCCGGTGGTGCTGCTGCTCGGCCTCGCGGTCACCGTGCTCTACGCCAGCGCCGGTCCGCTCGTACCCGCGCTGCACTCCTACTGGCTCGCGATTCACGTCACCGCCGCGGTCATCTCCTTCGGCGTGTTCACCGTGAGCACGGCGGCGACCGCGCTCTACCTCGCCGCCGAGCGCTACCAGCGCCGTCTCGCCGCCGGGGGGAAGGTCGGCCTGAGCGGGATCGCCCGGCTGCTGCCGTCGGCAGAGGCTCTGGACCGCACGGCGTACCGCTCGGTGGCCTTCGGCTTCCCGATTTGGACATTCGCGATCATCGCGGGCGCGATCTGGGCCGAGGCCGCCTGGGGCCGCTACTGGGGCTGGGACCCAAAGGAGACCTGGGCCTTCGTGACCTGGGTCTGCTACGCGGGCTACCTGCACGCCCGCTCGACCGCCGGCTGGCGCGGCCGCAAGGCGGCGCTGCTCGGGCTGCTGGCGTTCGCGACGTTCCTGTTCAACTACTTCGGCGTCAACATCTGGATCACCGGCCTGCACTCCTACGCCGGCATCTGAACTACGGCGTCGCGACGGTGCACCGCAGGCCGGGGGCGCGGCCGATTCGTCGGTCGAGGGTAATGAGGACCGCCTGAATCAATTCAGCCAGGGCCACGTAGCTCGCGTCGTAGATCGACAGGTTCCGGCGCAACTCCCACGCTCTCGGGGCGACAAGCGGATACGGCCAGTGCTCAATGTCGAGGTCCAGTAGATCGACGTGGGCCTGCGCGGCCTGGTCGGCGCTGACCAGCCCGGCCAGCTCGTGGCGTCGAATGATGTTTGCGGCCTCGAAGACGACGAGGCTGGGCGCGGCAATGTCGCAGCCGGTGAGCGCGTCCGCGGCCCAACGGCCGTCGTGCCCACTGTCGAGCAGCAGGGCCACGAGTGCTGACGCGTCGCATACGACGCGAGTTCTCACCGCCGGTCGGCGTCCCGAGCGGCGAGAATCGACTCGGCCGTGACCTTCACTCCCGTCGCGGTGACGCGGGCGCGCGCACGGGCGATCACATCGTCCACGGGCGGTCGAGCGGCCGTGTCGACGAGCATGCCGAGGAGGTACTCCTGCAGGGACTTACCGACGCGGGCAGCCCGAGCAGCGAGCTCGTCGCGCACCTCGTCCGGGACCTGCCGAATGGTGACCGCCACACTCACGAAGGCAGTCTAGCAGCGATGCTGCTGTAACGCAGGCGGGAGGACGCTGACACCGCAGAGCTCGGGCTCGGCCGTACCACCTTGGCGACCGCGGCGACTCCACTCCCGGAACCCCTCCGGGCGCCGTAGCGTTGGTCGGTCACCGGAGACGATGCGGCCACGGGCCCTAAGGAGCACGCTGATGGCGTCATTGACCAACAAGCTCGCCGAACTGGCGCGCGGCCCCAAGGGTCGGGAACTCGCCGAGAAGGCGAAGGAGTACGCCAACAAGCCGGAGAACCGCCGCAAGATCGACCAGCTCCGCGCGAAGCTCGCCAAGAAGGGCTGACGCGCAAGATGGTGTCGAAACGCGTCACCGGCAGCGCGTTCGACACCGTCTTGGACAGATGACAGGTGCGGGCTGCCGTCGAGCGCTTCCCGGCCCGACACCGGGATACTGACGAACATGGCGTACGACGACCTACGCGACTTTCTCGCCACGCTGGAGCGTCGCCACGACCTGACCAGGGTGCGGGTACCCGTCGACCCGCACCTGGAGGTCACCGAGATCGTCACCCGGGTGGTGAGCGAAGGCGGGCCGGCGCTGCTCTTCGAGCACGTCGAAGGCTCCACCATGCCGCTGGCGATCAACGTCTTCGGCACCGAGGCCCGGATGGCCGCCGCCCTGAGCGTCGAGCGCCTCGACGACATCGGCCACCGGATCGGCGCGCTGCTCAAACCTGAGCTGCCGCAGGGCGTCGGCGGCCTGAAGGACGCGTTGGGCAAGCTGGCGTCGCTGCGCGGCGTACCGCCGAAGAAGGTCAAGACCGCGCCCTGCCAGGAGGTGGTCCAGCGCGGCGCCGAGGTCGACCTGTTCGCGCTGCCCGGCCTGCACGCCTGGCCGGGCGACGGCGGCGCCTTCCTCAACCTCGGTCTGACTCACACCAAGCACCCGGAGACGGGGGTGCGCAACCTGGGCATGTACCGGCTGCAGCGCCACGACGCCCGCACCGTCGGCATGCACTGGCAGATCCACAAAGACTCCAATGCCCATCACGCGGTGGCCGAGCGCCACGGCGAGCGGCTGCCGGTGGCCATCGCCTTCGGCTGCGACCCGGCGGTCACCTACGCCGCCTCGGCGCCGTTGCCGGGCATCGACGAGTACCTGTTTGCGGGCTTCCTGCGCGGGTCCCGGGTAGAAATGGTGGACTGCCTGAGCGTGCCGCTGCAGGTGCCGGCCAACGCTCAGATCGTGCTCGAAGGCTGGTTGGAGCCCGGCGTACGCCGTCTCGAGGGCCCGTTCGGCGACCACACCGGCTTCTACACCCCGATCGAGCCGTTCCCGGCGTTGACCGTGGACGTGATCACCATGCAGGCCGACCCGGTGTTCCAGACCATCGTCGTCGGCCGACCGCCGCAGGAGGACGGCCCGCTCGGCAAGGCCACCGAGCGGATCTTCCTGCCGCTGATCCAGATGACCGTGCCCGAGATCGTCGACTACGACCTGCCGGTCGAGGGCGTCTTCCACAACTGCGCCATCGTTTCGATCAACAAGCGGTTTCCCAAGCACGCGCAGAAGATCATGCACGCGGTCTGGGGCGCCGGTCTGTTGTCGCTCACCAAGCTGGTCGTCATCGTCGACGCCGACTGCGACGTGCACGACTACTCGGAGGTGGCCTGGCGGGCCTTCGGCAACGTGGACTACGCCCATGACTTGCTGCTCTCGGAAGGTCCGGTGGACCACCTGGACCATGCGGCCTACATGCAGTTTTGGGGCGGCAAGGCCGGCATCGACGCCACCCGCAAGTTGCCCACCGAGGGCTACACCCGCGGCTGGCCGGAGGAGCTGACGATGACTCCGGAGGTGGTGGCCAGGGTGTCGCGGCGCTGGCGGGAGTACGGACTTTGACCGGAACCGTCGTGGTCGCGCGCCCGGTCACCGCCGCGCGCAGCCGGACCGGGGCCTTCCTGCGGCTGGTCATGATCGAGCACTCGGTGTTCGCGCTGCCGTTCGCGTACGTCGCGGCGCTGACCGCCATGCGCTCGCTAGGCCGAGGAATCCGCTGGCTCGACCTCGGCCTGGTCACGGTGGCGATGGTGGCCGGCCGCACCTTCGCGATGGCCGCCAACCGGGTGATCGACCGGGGTATCGACGCGCACAACCCGCGGACCGCGCAGCGCGAACTGGTCACCGGCGCAGTGTCGGCGCGCACGGCCGTGGTCGGCGCGCTGGTCGCGCTGGCGGTGTTCCTCGCCGCCGCCGCGCTGCTCAACCCGCTCTGCCTGGCGCTGGCGCCGCTGGCCGTCGTGCCGCTGATCGTCTACCCCTACGGCAAGCGGTTCACCTGGGCGCCGCACGCCATCCTGGCGCTGGCCCAGGCGGTGGCGCCGATCGGCGCATGGCTCGCGGTAACCGGGCACTGGTCGTGGCCGGCGGTGGTGCTCGGGGTGGCGGTCGGGCTCTGGATCGGTGGCTTCGACCTGATCTACGCCTGTCAGGACGTCGAGGTCGACCGGTCGATCGGCGTGTGGTCGTTCCCGGCCCGGTTTGGGGTGCGCGCGGCGCTGATCGCCTCGTCGGTCACCCACGTGCTGACCTTCGGGCTGTTCGTCACCTTCGGCGCGCTGACCGGCTTTGGCGCCTGGTGGTACGTCGGGCTGGCGCTGACTGCGGTGGCCTTCGGCTACGAGCACCGGATCGTGACACCGAGGGACCTGTCCCGCGTCAACCGGGCGTTCTTTACCGCCAACGGCTTCGTCGGGATCGCATTGTTCGGCTTCGCGCTGGTGGACCTGCTCGCTCGCGGCCTGCGCCCGTGACCCGGTCGCCCAACCTCGGGTCCGGCCGCCGCCCGTGGCTGGTGGGTGTCTCCGGCGCCAGCGGCACGCCGTACGCCAAGGCCGTCTTGGCCGGACTGCTCGACGCCGGCTGCCCGGTCGACCTGGTCGTCTCCCGGGCGGCCCGGCTGACGCTGCTGGACGAGACCGGGATCTCGTTTCGGGACGCGCACTGGCGCGCTGACCTGGCCAGTTGGCTCGGCCGCGACCTGGCCCTCGACGACCGACCCCGAGCCGACCTGCGCTGCTGGACCCCGGGCGACCTCGCCGGCGGCCCGGCCAGCGGCAGCTACCCGGCCCGCGGCATGGTCGTGGTGCCGGCGAGCACGGCCGCGGTCGCCGGGATCGCGATCGGGCTGTCCAAGGACCTGCTGCAGCGGGCCGCCGACGTGACGCTGAAGGAGCGACGGCCGCTGGTCGTCGTACCGCGAGAGACCCCGCTGACCCGGGGCGTGCTCGTGCAGCTGCTGGCACTGCACGACGCCGGGGCCACCGTGCTGCCGGCGAGCCCGGGCTTCTACCACGGCCCGACGCAGCTGCAGGAGCTGGTGGACTTCGTCGCCGCCAAGGTGCTCGACGTCCTCGGTGTCGAGCACGACCTGCTCCGCCGCTGGACCGGAGAGCTGGGCGCCGCCCGGCGTCCGGCGGCAGGCTGACCCGCCCGGCGTACCCTGGCAGCACCGCCCGGAACGTGGAGGCTTACTCAGGCATGGACGCAGGTCTGCAGCGCGAGCTCGAACAGAAGGTGTACGCCGGGGAGCGGCTGTCCTACGCCGACGGCGTCGCGCTCTACGACAGCGACGACCTGGCCTGGCTGGGCGGGCTGGCGCACCACGTCCGGACCAAGCGCAACGGCGACCGGGTGTTGTTCAACGTCAACCGGCACCTGAACCTGACCAACGTGTGCACCGCGTCCTGCGCCTACTGCTCCTTCCAGCGCAAGCCGGGGGAGAGGGACGCCTACACGATGCGGATCGAGGAGGCCGTCCGGCTGGCCAAGGTGATGGAGCCCAGCGGGATCACCGAGCTGCACATCGTCAACGGCCTGCACCCGACGCTGCCGTGGAAGTACTACCCGAAGGTGCTCGCCGAGCTGAAGGCCGCGCTGCCCAACGTGGCGCTCAAGGCGTTCACCGCCACCGAGATCCACTACTTCGAGCGGATCTCCAAGCTGTCGGCCAACGAAGTGCTGGACACGTTGATCGATGCCGGCCTGGAGTCGCTGACCGGTGGCGGCGCGGAGATCTTCGACTGGGAGGTCCGCCAGCACATCGTCGACCACCAGACCCACTGGGAGGACTGGTCGCGGATTCACCGGCTGGCCCACAGCAAGGGCCTGCGCACCCCGGCCACCATGCTCTACGGGCACATCGAGCATCCCCGCCACCGGGTCGACCACGTGCTGCGGCTGCGCGAGCTGCAGGACGAGACCGGCGGCTTCGTAGTCTTCATCCCGCTGCGGTTCCAGCACGACGCCGACGGTGACCCGCGCAACCGGCTGATGACCCAGCCGATGGCAACCGGTGCCGAGGTGCTCAAGACCTTCGCCGTCTCCCGGCTGCTGTTCGACAACATCGACCACATCAAGAACTTCTGGGTCATGCACGGGCTCACCACGGCGGCGCTGAGCCTGTCCTTTGGCGCCGACGACCTCGACGGGTCGGTCGTGGAGTACAAGATCACGCATGACGCCGACGGCTTCGGTACGCCGACGACGATGACGCGCGAGGACCTGCTCGCGCTGATCCGGGACGCCGGCTTCACCCCGGTCGAACGCGACACCCGCTACCGGGTGCTGACGACGTACGACGGTCCGGACCGGGCCCGGCGCGACGTCCCGCAGCCGATCAGCGCATGACCGCCCGGCCGGCGGGCGTCGAAAGCGGTGCCCACGAGGCTGCGTCCGGCCGGGCGGCGGTACGCCGGCGGGTGGTCGTCTACACCGCCCTGCGGGTCGCGGTGTTTCTGGTTGTCTTCGGCGTGCTGTGGGCGCTGCGGCTGGGGGTCTACCCGGCGCTGCTGATCGCGGCCCTGGTCAGCGGGGCTCTCAGCTACGTCCTGCTGCGCCGGCAGCGCGAAGCCCTCGCCCAAACCGTGGAGCAGCGGTTGGCCACCCGTCGCCGGCACCGGGCCAGCCGCGAGGCGATGCCCACGCCCCAAGAGGTGGCCCGGGTCACCGGGCGGGCGTCTCCTGGCCGGTCGGATCAGGACGCGCCGCCGCCTCCCGGGGGGTGAGCTGCTGACCACGCCGGCGACCACGGCTCGACCAGCCGCGCCACCGCAGTCGGCCCCGGTGCGAATGGCCGGGTTTTTGCTCGGCGCCACCGGCATGTTCGCGGCCATGTACGAGACCCAGGCCATCCTGCCGTTGCTGAGTGAGGCGTATCGCGTGTCCCCGGCGCAGGCCGGGCTAACGATCTCGGTGCTGCTCGCGGCCATCTCGGTGGCGGCCTGGCTGTGGGGACCGCTGTCGGACCGCATCGGTCGGCGCAGCTCGTTGATCCTGGCCAGCTCGCTGCTCGTGCTGCCCACGCTGGCGCTGCCACTGGCCCGGAGCTTTCCGGTTCTCCTCGCTCTGCGGGCAGTACAAGGGTTGTGCATGCCCGGGCTGCTCACGGTCGGTGTCGCCTACGTCGCCGAGGCCTATGCACCCGAGCTCGGCGGTCAGGCGATGGGCTGGTACCTGGTCTCGCTGGTGGTCGGCGGCCTCATCGGCCGGCTCGTGCCGGCAGCGCTGGCCAACGTGGTTGGCTGGCGGTGGGCGCTGGCCGGGCTCGCCGTGTTGCCGTTGGCGGCGAGCATCGTGATGGCCCGCACCCTGCCGGAGCTGGCCCCGCCCAGACATGGCAGCGGGCGCCGGGCGGTCGGTCGGCTGCTGCGCAACAGCCGGCTGTGGGCTGCCGCCGCGGGTGGGGGCGGGTTGTTCTTCGCCTTCGTCGGCGCCTTTTCCTATGTGACCTTCCGGCTGGAGGCGGCGCCGTACCGCCTGGGCACCGCCGCCGCGGCCCTGGTGTTTGCCGTCTGGGTGTTCGGGGCCGTCGGTCCGGCGGCTGGGCGGCTGGCGGACCGGGTCGGCTGGCGACGGGTGCTGGCCGGCGCGGTCACGCTGGCCGGCACCGGTCTGGGGCTCACCCTCGCCGGCCCTCTTCCCGTGATCGCCCTTGGGTTGGCGCTGATGGCCGTCGGGATGTTCACCGGATCGACCGCCGCCCAGCTCGGAGTGGCCGCGAGCTCGGTGGCCGATCGGGGCGCCGCGGCCGGCATCTACTTCAGCTGCTACTACGGCGCCGGGACGCTCGCCGGCTTCCTGCCCGGCCTGGCCTGGCAGCACGCGCGCTGGGGCGGCGTCGTCGCGTTGACCGCGGCCGTGCTGGTCGGCGCCCTCGCCGTACTCGCTGTGGCCGGACGGCCGCCCGCAGCAGCGCGACTTACGCTGCTCGGGTGACAGTGTCGGTAGAGGCCTTGGCGGCGGAGTCGGCGGAGTCGACGGGGCGGACGGCGGGGCGGTCGGCGGGGCGGACCAACGGGCGACCGCGGGTCGGGCACATCCAGTTCCTCAACTGCCTGCCGCTGTACTGGGGCTTGGTCACCTCCGGCGCACTGCTCGACGTCGAGCTGACCAAGGACACGCCCGACCGGCTGAGCGACGCCCTCGTGCGCGGCGAGCTGGACCTCGGCCCGATCAGCCTGGTCGAGTACCTCCGACACGCCGACGAGCTACTCCTGCTGCCCGACCTGGCGGTGGGCAGCGACGGCCCGGTGCGCTCGGTCAACCTGGTGTCCCAGCTGCCGCTGGACCGCCTCGACGGCGCCCGGGTCGCCCTGGGCTCCACCTCCCGAACCAGCGTGCTGCTGGCGCAGATGCTGCTCGAGGACCGGGTCGGCGTTCACCCGTCGTACTTCACCTGCCCGCCCGACCTCGCCGCGATGATGCTGGAGGCGTCCGCGGCGGTGCTGATCGGCGACGCGGCCCTGCGGGCGACGCACTCGGCTCCGGCCCGCGGCTTGCACGTGCACGACCTCGGGACCGCCTGGCGGGAGTGGTCCGGGCTGCCGATGGTGTTCGCCGTCTGGGCGGTACGCCGGGATTTCGCGCTCGCTCACCCCGCCATCGTCAAGGAGGTGCACGGGGCATTCGTGCACAGCCGGGACCTGTCGGTGCAGCGGGTGGACGAGGTGGCGGCGGCGGCCGCGCGCTGGGAGTCCTTCGACGCGGTCACGCTGGCGGCGTACTTCCGTCGGCTCGACTTCTCGTTGGGGCAGCGGCAGCAGGCCGGGCTGCGCGAGTTCGCCGCCCGGGCGCGCGCCCGGGGTGCGGTCCCGGCCGACCTGGAGATGGCCTTCGCCGAGGTGTAGCGCAGTCGGCGGCGCGCACGTCGGCCGGTTACCCTGAGCCCACCGACGTCGTAGGGGAAACGGGGAAGTCTTGTTGCCCGAGGTGGAGCAGCCGTCTGACCTGCAGGCAGTCCTCGACCGCGCCGCCGTCGGCGGCCGAATCACCCCGGCCGAGGCCCTTGCGCTCTACACCGACGCGCCGCTGCACGCCCTGGGCCGGGCTGCAGACGCCGTCCGCCGCCGCCGCTACCCCGACGGCATCGCCACCTACCTGATCGACCGCAACATCAACTACACCAACGTCTGCGTCACCGCGTGCAAGTTCTGCGCCTTCTACCGGCCGCCGAAGTCCGAAGAGGGCTGGGTCCGCGACCTCGACGAGATCTTGCGCCGCTGCGGCGAGGCGGTGGAGCTCGGCGCAACGCAGATCATGCTGCAGGGCGGCCACCACCCCGAGTTCGGGGTCGAGTACTACGAGCGCATGTTCGCCGCGATCAAGGCGGCGTACCCGTCGCTGACCCTGCACTCCCTGGGCGCCTCCGAGGTGGCGCACATGGCCGGGGTGTCCGGCGTACCGGTCGAAGCGGCGATCCGGCGGATTCGGGCGGCCGGGCTGGATTCCTTCGCCGGCGCAGGTGCGGAGATCCTGGTCGCCCGGCCGCGCACAGCGATCGCGCCGCTGAAGGAGTCCGGCGATCGCTGGCTGGAGATCATGGAGACCGCGCATGGGCTCGGGGTCGAGTCGACCGCGACGTTCATGATGGGCACCGGTGAGACCAACGCCGAGCGGATCGAACACCTGCGGATGATCCGCGACGTGCAGGACCGCACCGGCGGCTTCCGCGCCTTCATCCCGTGGACCTACCAGCCGGAGAACAACCACCTGCGCGGGCGGACCCAGGCCAGCGTGCTCGAGTACCTGCGGTTGGTCGCCGTCGCCCGGCTGTTCTTCGACAACGTCGCGCACATCCAAGGCTCCTGGCTGACCACCGGCAAGGAGGCCGGCCAGCTGAGCCTGCATATGGGCGCCGACGACCTCGGTTCGGTCATGCTCGAGGAGAACGTCGTCTCCTCCGCCGGCGCCCGGCACCGTTCGAACCGGCTGGAGCTGATCCACCTGATCCGGACGGCGGGGCGCATCCCGGCGCAGCGCGACACGCTCTACCGGCATCTCGTTGTCCACGACGACCCGGCGAACGACCCGGTTGACGACAAGGTGGTCTCGCACTTCTCCTCGACCGCCCTGGACCTGCAACCCGCCTAACCGAGGCGCGCCTGGGCCGGGCCGCCTCCGCCCACGTGCCCACAAGTTGTGCGGCAGAACGAGCCGCCCGCGGCTCGTTTCGACGCACAAGTCGCGACGTACTGCCGCCGCCTCGTCAGCTCGCCGGCAGCGCCCGACGCAGCTGCTCCGCCACCACCTGCGGCTGCGTCCTGATCACCAAGCTGGGGAAGCGCAGGACGCGCCGGCCGTCGATCGCCAGCTCGTTCTGCCGCGCCATGTCGGCCCACCAGTCGAGGGGGCGCAGGTGCAGCGCCCCGTCGACCTCTACGACGACGTTGCCGAAGTCAGCGTCGAGGTAGCGGCGTCGTCCGCGCGCGTCCACCCGCAGGCGCTGCCGCTGCGGCGGTGGCAGCCGGAAGCGCCGGCACAACCGGTAGAAGTCGATCTCGGCCAGCGATTGGCTGCCCCCGTCGATGTCCCGCAGTACGGCGGCGAGCACCGCGCAGTGCCGAATCTGGCCCGCTCGGTCCAGCTGGTCCGCCAGCCGTGGCACCGTCGTCAGCCGCTGCTGCACGGCCGCGGCGAGGATGGCGCAGGCGCGCCGCGGGGTTGCCGACCAGGCGGCCGCATCGACCAGCGCCCGGTCTACGCGTACCTGCGGCGGCTTCCGGGTGGGGTGCAGGTCGCCCGGAGCGAACCGCCGAGACAGGTGCACGATCAACCCGGGCAGCGTGGCTACCCGCGTCCCCGCGCGGACGACCACGTGGATGGCCTCGGATTCGAAGCCGGTGAGGCCGTGCTCGATCGCTGCTGTCAGACCGGCGAGCGCGGCGAGTCCGGGGAAGCTCAGGACGGCCGCCCACCGCCGCTGACGAGCGGTCAGTGGACCCGGGTGCAGCACGACGACCTGGTGACCCGCGAACTGCCAGCGGTGGCAACGGACTCGGCTGCTGACTTGGTGGCGACTCACGTCCAGCCTGGCCAGCTGGCGGCGCGACACCACGTCGTCCTGGCTCTCGGCCAACGCGATCAGCGGGGCGCGCCATTCCGCAGCTGCGTCGAGCACGACGATCGCCATGAGCACATCGTGGCGGCGTCGCCAGGGCACCCAGCTCGCTGTCCACAGCCGGCAGACCTCCGCGCCGGGCTGTGGACGAAACTTGTGCTGCAGAACGAGCCGCCCGCGACTCCTTTCGACGCACAAGTTCGTGGTCGGCGTCGTGGTCGGCCGTCGTGGTCGGCTTCGGTGGTCGGCTTCGGTGGTCGGCGGCCGGTTGGAGCCCACCCACCGGCAGGATGGTGACCGTGGTCACCGTGCACACCGCGCCGGTGGTGCTGCCCATCTGCGCGGGACCGATCCTCGACGGCGCCGTCGCCGTCGAGGGGGAGCGGATTGCCGCGGTCGGGCCCCGTGCGGACCTGCAAGCGGCCTACCCCGCAGCAAAGGGCCGTCGCTGGCCGGGCATCCTGACCCCTGGCCTGGTCAACGCCCACGCCCACCTGCAGTACACCGACTTTGCCGACCTGGCGACCAGCGGACTGCCGTTCCCGAGGTGGATAGTCACCCTGAGCGCGCGGCGGCAGACCTTCGACGACACCGCCTGGCAGGCCAGCGCCCGTCGGGGCATCCACCTCGCGCTTACCACCGGTACGACGTGCCTGGCCGACGTGGTCACCAACCCGGCCGTGCTCAGGCCCACCGCCCGCAGCGGACTGGCTGGCGTGTCTTATGTCGAGGCCGTCGCCGCCGACGACCGGATTTGGTCCGAGCACGCCCGCGCAACGCTGCTGCATGCCCTGGACACCGCGCCCGCCGGCCGTGCGATCGGCGTCTCCCCGCACACCCTCTACACCCTGGGCACCGCGGTGTACGCCGACTGCCTCGCCATCGCGCGCAAACGCGGGCTGCGGCTGCACACCCACCTCGCCGAGACCGCCGAGGAGGTGGAGTACGTCCTGGCCGGTGGCGGCGCATTGGCCAGAGCGGTGGGCCGGATGGGGTGGGAGTTCGAGTTGCTCGGCCGAGGCAGTGGCCGCACGCCGGCCGCGCAACTCGATGCCCTCGGCGGCCTGGGCTCCGACGTGTTCGTCGCCCACGGCGTGCACGTCGACGCGGCCGACCGGGCGCTGCTGCGCGCCCGCGGCACCACCGTCGTGCTCTGCGTCCGGTCCAATGCCGTACTCCAGGCGGGCGAACCGCCGGTCGCGGCGTACCTCGCCGAAGGCAACCCACTCGCGGTCGGCACCGACTCGCTCGCGTCCTCGCCGTCGTTGGACCTGCTAGCCGAGCTGCAGGCGCTGCATACCGTCGCCCGCCGCCAGGGCGCGCCTAGCGACGGCCTCGCCCGGCGCCTGATCGAGGCCGCCACCATCGGCGGCGCGCAGGCCATGGGCTTGGACGACTCCGGCGCGCTGCGCCCCGGCGCCCGGGCGGACCTGGCCGCCTTCGACATCGATGTGGCCGGAGCGGCGAACCCCGAGTTCAACCCCTACGCCGCCCTGGTGACCACTGGCGCCGGCCGCTGCCTAGGCACCGTGCTGGCCGGCCGGCTGGTGCACCGTGCGAAGGTGTCGCCGTGACGGTGTACCGGTGAGTCGGGCCTCCCTGGCGAAGGCGCCGGCCGAGGTGGCGTCGATGTTCGACGCGGTCGCGCGGCGCTACGACCTCGCCAACGACGTGCTGTCCCTCGGCCAGGACCGGCGCTGGCGGCGCGCGGTCACCGCCGGGGTGGCCCCCCGGCCGGGTGAGCGGGTGCTCGACCTCGCGGCCGGCACGGCGACGTCCTCGACGGCGTTGGCGGCCACCGGCGCGCACGTGGTCGGCTGCGACTTCTCCCTCGGCATGCTGCGGGTAGGCGCCCGCCGGCTGGGCGGCGCGGCCCATCACGGCGTCACCCTGGCGGCCGGGGACGCGCTGCGGCTGCCGTTCGCCGCGAAGACCTTCGACGCCGTCACGATCTCCTTCGGGCTGCGTAACTTGGTCGACCTCGACGCCGGACTGCGGGAGATGCACCGAGTGACCCGCCCGGGCGGCCGGCTGGTGGGGTGTGAGTTCAGCCACCCCACCTGGGCGCCGTTTCGGACGGTGTACGTCGAATACCTGATGCGCGCGCTGCCCGCGGTCGCCCGCGCTGTCTCCTCCAGCCCGGACGCCTACGTCTACCTCGCCGAGTCCATCCAGGCCTGGCCGGACCAGCCCGCCTTGGCGGCCAGGATCGGCGCGGTCGGCTGGGAGCAGGTGGCCTGGCGAAACCTCAGCGGCGGCATCGTCGCGCTGCATCGAGCCCGTCGCCCGGCCGAGTAAGCAGGCGGCCGACCCAGCCGGCGCCAGCCCGGCCAGGGGGACCTCGCGGCGTGTCGGCGGGCACCCAGAACTGGGCCTAGAATGTGCCAGCCGCGCTCGTGAAGGCTTTCACAAGCGCACCAAACCCCGGGCAGGAGAGGCGATGTCGACGACGGCCCACATCGCCGCTGACCACATCGCGTCGCCGTACCAGTGCCAAGATCCCTCCCGAGACGCCGATGTGATCGTCGTCGGCGCCGGTCCGGGCGGCTCGGCGGCCGCCTACCACCTGGCCCAGGCCGGCTTGGACGTGCTGGTGCTGGAGAAGACGTCGTTCCCCCGGGAGAAGGTCTGCGGCGACGGCCTCACCCCGCGCGCGGTCAAGGCGCTGGTCGGGATGGGCGTCGACATCAGCGCAGACGCCGGCTGGATTCGCAACCGCGGGCTGCGCATCCTCGGCGGGGGCATGCGGGTGGAGCTGCCCTGGCCCGAGCTCGCCAGCTACCCCGACTTCGGCCTGGTGCGTCCCCGCCTGGACCTGGACGAGATCTTGGTCCGGCAGGCACAGAAGGCCGGCGCACGGCTGCAGGAGGAGACCACTGTCACCGGCGCCGTCACCGACGATGCGGCTCGGGTCCGTGGCGTCGTCGCGCGAGTGGGCCCGGAGCGGACCGAGACGACGTACCGGGCGCCGCTGGTGCTGGCCGCGGACGGCAACTCCAGCCGGTTAGCCGTCTCGCTGGGCCTGCGCCGGCGCGAGGACCGGCCGATGGGAGTGGCCGTCCGCCGGTACTACGCCAGCCCGCGCCACGACGACGACATGCTGGAGTCCTGGCTGGAGCTGTGGGACGGCGAGCGGCTGCTGCCCGGCTACGGCTGGGTGTTCGGTGTCGGCGACGGCACCAGCAACGTCGGCCTGGGCATTCTCAACACCAGCGACGCCTTCCAGAACGTCGACTACCGGGCGCTGCTGACCCGCTGGCTGGCCGCGATGCCGCCGGAGTGGGGGTACGTCGAGGACAACGCCTCCGGGCCGGTGCGCGGGTCCGCGCTGCCTATGGGGTTCAACCGCACGCCGCACTACACCCGCGGCCTGCTGCTGGTGGGCGACGCCGGCGGAATGGTGAACCCGTTCAACGGCGAGGGCATCCCGTACGCCATGGAGTCCGGACAGCTGGCCGCCGAGATCGTCGTCCAGGCGTTGGCGCGCCCGGCCGGCCCGGCCCGGGAGCGGGCGCTCGCGGCGTACCCGGCCGCGCTCAAGGCGACGTACGGCGGGTACTTCACGCTCGGCCGGATCTTCGTGCAGCTGATCGGCAACCCCGCGGTGATGAAGCTTGCCACCCGGCACGGCCTGCCGCACCCGGTGCTGATGCGCTTCACCCTCAAGCTGTTGGCCAACCTCACCGACCCGCGCGGTGGCGACGCGATGGACCGGGTGATCGGCGGCCTGACGAAACTGGCACCGGCCGCATGAACGCCTAGGCTGCGCGGGTGCCGACCGGGGGACGGCGTCGGGGCCATGACTCCACCGGCGGACGAGACGGCCGGAGGAGACAACCAGACGGATGAGACGGAAGGACGGGCGATGCTCAGGCCCTACATCCCGATTCTGTTCCTCGGCATTCTCGGTGCGGCCTTGGCGGTTGTCTCGGTCCTCGGCGGAGGCTTCATCGGCCCGAAGCGCTACAACCGCGCCAAGCTCGACGCTTACGAGTGCGGCATCGAGCCCACCGAGCAGGCCGTGTCGGCGGCCCGGTTCCCGGTCAAGTTCTACCTGACGGCGATGTTGTTCATCGTCTTCGACATCGAGATCATCTTCCTGTACCCGTGGGCGGTCGCCTTCGGCCGGCTGGGGCTGTTCGGTCTGGTGGAGATGGTGGCGTTCCTGGCCACGGTCTTCGTCGCCTACGCCTACGTCTGGCGCCGCGGCGGGCTGGACTGGAACTGAGCGCGGGCCGGCGGCGGACTAACAGGACTGACTGGAGATAGAGCACCCATGGGTCTTGAGGAGAAGCTGCCCAGCGGCATCTTGCTCACCACCGTCGAGAAGCTGGCGAACTGGGCGCGTAGCTCGTCGCTGTGGCCGGCCACCTTCGGCCTGGCCTGCTGCGCGATCGAGATGATGGCGACCGGGGCGGGTCGCTACGATCTGGCGCGCTTCGGCATGGAGGTGTTTCGGGCCTCGCCCCGCCAGGCCGACCTGATGATCGTCGCTGGCCGGGTGAGCCAGAAGATGGCCCCGGTGCTGCGGCAGATCTACGACCAGATGCCCGAGCCGAAGTGGGTGCTGTCGATGGGGGTCTGCGCCAGCAGCGGCGGCATGTTCAACAACTACGCGATCGTGCAGGGGGTCGATCACGTCGTCCCGGTGGACATGTACCTCCCCGGCTGCCCCCCCCGGCCGGAGATGCTGCTCGACGCCATCTTGAAGCTGCACGAGAAGATCAAGGCTGACCCGCTGGGTGCGAACCGGGAGCGCTCCTTGGCGCCGGGCCGGCCACAGCCGGAGCTGATTGCCTCCTCGATCCGCTATGGGGCGCAGCAGTGACCGACGGCCCGCTCGACCGGGCGACCGGCCAGCCCGAGGGCGAGGTCGGCATCGTGCGCGCCCACCGCGCCGATCGGGGCATGTTCGGCGTGCACGGCAGCGGCGACGTCTCCGGGTACGGCGGTCTGCGCCAGCCCATTGCCACGCTGGCGTCGAGCCCCAAGCCGTACGGCGGGTGGTTCGACGCCGCCACGGACGCGCTGGAGCGGGCGTACCCAGACTTCGGCGACGCGATCCTGCGAGTGGTTGTGGACCGCGGCGAGCTGACCCTGCACGTCCGCCGGGAGCGGGTCGCCGAGGTTGCCCGGTTGCTGCGCGATGACCCCGACCTGCGCTTCGAGTTCTGTTCCAGCGTCTCTGGCGTGGACTACCCGGACACCCCGGACCGGCTGCACGCCGTCTACCACCTGCTGTCGATGACCTACGCCCGGCGAATCCGGCTGGAGGCGGCCTGCCCGGTCGACGATCCGCACATCCCGTCGGTGGTTGCCGTCTACCCGACCGCGGACTGGCACGAGCGGGAGACCTGGGACTTCTTCGGCATCATCTTCGACGGCCACCCCGCGCTGACCCGGATCGAGATGCCGGACGACTGGGTCGGCCACCCCCAGCGCAAGGACTACCCGCTCGGCGGAGTCCCGGTGGAGTACAAGGGCGCGCAGATCCCGCCGCCCGACGAGAGGCGGTCCTATGCCTAGCAGTCGACTGACCGACGCCCCCGGCGCCGCGAGGGCGGACGCCCCTGGCGCCGCCAGGGCGGATGCGCCCGGCGCCGCCAGGACGGACGATCCGTACGCCGGCGCCGCCCAGTCCCGGCGGACGACCGAGGGGCGGGTCTACACCGTCACCGGCGGTGACTGGGACATCGTCGTCGGCGGGGTGGAAGACCTCGACGACGAGCGCATCGTCGTCAACATGGGTCCCCAGCACCCATCCACCCACGGAGTGCTTCGGCTGGTGCTGGAACTGGAAGGCGAGACCTGCACCGAGGCCCGGGTGATCGTGGGCTACCTGCACACCGGGATCGAGAAGAGCCTGGAGTTCCGCTCCTGGACCCAGGGTGTCACCTTCGTGACCCGGATGGACTACCTGTCGCCGTTCTTCAACGAGACCGCCTACTGCTTGTCGGTCGAGCAGCTGCTCGGGATCACCGCGGACGTGCCGGAGCGGGCCACCGTCATCCGGGTGCTGATGATGGAGCTCAACCGGATCGCCTCGCACTGCGTCTGGCTGGCCACCGCCGGCCTGGAGGTCGGGGCGCTCTCGGCCATGCTCTACGGTTTCCGCGAGCGGGAGATCATCATGGACATCTTCGAGATGACCACCGGGCTGCGGATGAATCACGCCTACGTCCGCCCCGGCGGCCTGGCGCAGGACCTGCCGCCGGGCACGGTTGAGAAGATCGAGGACTTCCTGGCGATCATGGCCAAGCGGGTGGACGAGTACGAGGGGCTGCTCAGTGCCAACCCGATCTGGATCCGCCGACTCTCCAGCGTGGGCTGCCTCGACCTCACCGGCTGCGTGGCCCTCGGCGTCACCGGCCCGGTGCTGCGCTCCGCCGGCCTGGCCTGGGACCTGCGCAAGGCCATGCCGTACTGCGGCTACGAGAACTACGAGTTCGACGTACCGACGTCGACCGACGCCGACTGCTTCGCCCGCTACCTGATCCGGATGCAGGAGATGCGGGAGTCCTTGAAGATCATCGCTCAGGCGCTGGACCGGCTGCGGCCCGGGCCGGTCATGATCGGTGACAAGAAGATCGCCTGGCCGTCCCAGCTCGCGCTTGGAGCCGACGGCCTCGGCAACTCCCTCGACCACATCCGCGAGATCATGGGTACGTCGATGGAGGCGCTGATCCACCACTTCAAGCTGGTCACCGAAGGCTTCCGGGTGCCGGCCGGTCAGGTCTACACAGCCATCGAGTCGCCCCGGGGAGAGCTCGGGTGCCATGTCGTCAGCGACGGCGGCACCCGGCCCTACCGGGCGCACATGCGCGACCCATCTTTCGTCAACCTGCAGGCCACCCCGGCCATGTGCGAGGGCGGCATGGTGGCCGATGTGATCGCCGCGGTGGCGAGCATCGACCCGGTCATGGGCGGGGTGGACCGCTGACTATGGCGAGCAGCCGACGCACCGGCGGCAACCCCACGGCTGCGGCGAGTCAGTCCCTGCCCCAGCCGGAGTCCGAGCCGCTGCCCGAACGCACCCGCGCCCAGCTGCGCGAGATCATCGCCCGCTATCCCAAGCCGCGGTCGGCGCTGCTGCCGATGCTGCACCTGGTCCAGTCCGAGCAGGACTACGTCAGCGCGGAAGGCGTCGGACTCTGCGCGGAGGAGCTGGGTCTGACCCAAGCCGAGGTCGGTGCGGTCGCGACCTTCTACACCATGTACAAGCGCAAGCCGGGCGGCGACTACCTGGTCGGGGTCTGCACCAACACGCTGTGCGCGATTCTCGGCGGGGACGCGATCCTGGCCGAGCTCAAAGACCATCTGGGCATCGGCGACAACGAGACCACCCCGGACGGCGCGGTCACCCTGGAGCACATCGAGTGCAACGCCGCCTGTGACTACGCTCCAGTGATCATGGTTAACTGGGAGTTCTTCGACAACCAGACGCCGGCGTCGGCCCGGGAGCTGGTGGACCGGCTGCGCGCCGGCGACCCGCCGCCGCCCACCCGGGGCGCTCCGCTGTGCACCTGGCGGGAGACCGAACGGATCCTCGCCGGCTTCCCGGACGAGCGGCCGAACAGCGCGGACGCCGGTCCCGGTGCCGGGCCGGCGACTCTGGCCGGGCTGGCGCTGGTCCGCGACCAGCAGGCGGGGGCCGGCAAGCGGCCGGCGGCCGCCTCGACGCCGGACCCGGCGCGACCGGGGGCACACCCGGCATCCGCACCCGAGACGAGGACCTGACCGTGCCCCTGACCCCCGTCCTCAGCGCGTTCTGGGACGAGCCGCGGTCGTGGACGCTCGAAACCTACGAGCGCCACGACGGCTATGCCGGCCTGCGCGCCGCCCTGGCGATGGACTCCGACGCCGTGATCTCGCTGGTCAAGGCCTCCGGGCTGCGTGGCCGCGGCGGTGCCGGCTTCCCCACCGGGATGAAGTGGGGGTTCATCCCGCAGGGCGACGGCAAGCCGCACTACCTGGTGGTCAACGCCGACGAAAGCGAGCCGGGCACCTGCAAGGACGTGCCGCTGATGATGGCGACGCCGCACGCGCTGGTCGAAGGCGTGATCATCGCGGCGTACGCCATCCGGTCCAACCATGCCTTCATCTACGTCCGCGGCGAGGTCGTGCACGTACTGCGCCGGCTGCAGCAGGCGGTCCGCGAGGCCTACGAACAGGGCTACCTGGGCACCGACATCCTCGGGTCCGGGTTCGACCTGGAGGTGACCGTGCACGCCGGCGCCGGGGCCTATATCTGCGGCGAGGAGACCGCGCTGCTCGACTCGCTGGAGGGCTACCGCGGTCAGCCGCGGCTGCGCCCGCCGTTCCCGGCCGTCGCCGGCCTCTACGCCAGCCCGACCGTGGTCAACAACGTGGAGTCCATCGCCAGCGTGCCGGCGATCGCGCGCAACGGGGCGGCCTGGTTCCGCTCCTTCGGCACCGTGAAGTCGCCCGGCTTCACGCTGTACTCGGTGTCCGGGCACGTGCAGCGGCCCGGCCAGTACGAGGCCCCGCTGGGGATCACCCTGCGGGAGCTGCTGGAGCTGGCCGGTGGCATGCGGGCCGGTCACCGGCTGAAGTTCTGGACCCCCGGCGGCTCCTCCACCCCGCTGCTGACCGAGGAGCATCTCGACGTACCGCTGGACTATGAAGGCGTCACCGCGGTCGGCTCCATGCTCGGCACCAAGGCGCTGCAGATGTTCGACGAGACCACCTGCGTGGTGCGGGCGGTGCTGCGCTGGACCGAGTTCTACGCCCACGAGTCCTGTGGCAAGTGCACGCCGTGCCGCGAGGGCACCTTCTGGCTGGTGCAGATCCTGCAGCGGCTGGAGGCCGGGGACGGCACCGAGGAGGACCTAGCCACCTTGCTCGACACCTGCGACAACATCTTCGGCCGGGCCTTCTGCGCCCTCGGTGACGGCGCGACCAGCCCGATCGTCTCGTCGCTGAAGTATTTCCGGGACGAGTACGTCGCGCACTTCAGCGGCCGCGGCTGCCCCCTCGACCCGGTGGCGTCCACCGTGTTTGCCGCAGCCACCGGGTCTGCCGCAGCCACCGGGACTGCCGCAGCCACCGGGACTGCCGCGCCACCGCTGGCCGCAGCGGCGGCGTCATGACGGTCACCACCACCGGCGGCGGGCCTGGGTCGGCTCCGCGTCCCGCCACCGGGATTCCCGCCGGGGCCGCCTCCGTCCCGGCCTCGCCGCCGGCCGACCTGATCACCGTGACCATCGACAACGTCGCGGTCCAGGTGCCCAAGGGCACGCTGGTGATCCGGGCCGCCGAGCTCGCCGGCATCCAGATCCCGCGGTTCTGCGACCACCCGTTGCTCGACCCGGTTGGCGCCTGCCGGCAGTGCATCGTCGAGGTCGAGGGTCAGCGCAAGCCGCTGACCTCCTGTACGACGACCTGCACCGACGGCATGGTCGTGCGCACGCAGGTTACCTCGGCGGTGGCGGAGAAGGCGCAGCGCGGCATCATCGAGCTGTTGCTGATCAACCATCCGCTGGACTGTCCGGTCTGCGACAAGGGCGGCGAGTGCCCGCTGCAGAACCAGGCGATGAGCACCGGCAGTGCCGTCTCGCGCTTCCACGACGTCAAGCGCACCTTCCCCAAGCCGATCGCGATCAGCTCGCAGGTGCTGCTCGACCGGGAGCGCTGCGTGCTCTGCGCCCGCTGCACCCGGTTCTCCCAGCAGATCGCCGGCGACCCGTTCATCGAGCTGTTCGAGCGCGGTGCCCTGCAGCAGGTCAATATCTACACCGATCAGCCGTTCGAGTCCTACTTCTCCGGCAACACCGTGCAGATCTGCCCGGTGGGGGCGCTCACCGGTGCGGCGTACCGCTTCCGCGCCCGGCCCTTCGACCTGGTCTCCACCCCGACCGCGTGCGAGCACTGCGCGTCCGGCTGTGCGATGCGCACCGACTGGCGCCGCGGGAAGGTGCTGCGCCGGCTGGCCGGCGATGACCCAGAGGTCAACGAGGAGTGGAACTGCGACAAGGGCCGGTGGGCCTTCACCTACGCCACGGCCACCGACCGGCTGACCATGCCGCTGGTCCGGGACCGGGCCACCGGCCGGCTGGAGCCGGCGTCCTGGCCGGAGGCGTTCGCCGTCGCTGCGGACGGGCTGGCCGCCGCGCAGGGCCGGGCCGGGGTGCTCACCGGTGGCCGGCTGACCACCGAGGACGCCTACGCCTACGCCAAGTTCGCCCGGGTGGCGCTACGCAGCAACGACGTCGACCTGCGAGCCCGGCCCCACTCGGCCGAGGAAGCCGACTTCCTCGCCGCCCGGGTTGCCGGGACGGGGCTCGGCGTCCGCTACGCCGACCTGGAGCGGGCCAGCGGCGTGCTGCTCGTCGGGCTCGAGCCCGAGGAGGAGTCGCCCATCCTGTTCCTGCGGCTGCGCAAGGCTGCCCGCAAGCGCGGCGTGCCGCTGTTCTCGGTGACGCCGTTTGCGACCCCGAGCGTGCAGAAGGCGTTCGGGCGGCTGTTGCGAGCGGCGCCCGGCACCGAGGCGGAGTTCTGCGACGCCCTGCTTGACGGCAGCCCGGACAGCGGGCTGGACGCCGCCGGGCGCGACGCGGCGGCCATGCTGCGCGCCGGCGGCGCGGTGATCCTGGCCGGCGAGCGGCTGGGGGCCCAGGCCGGTGCCCTGTCCGCGGTGGCCCGGCTCGCCGATGCCACCGGAGCGCGACTGGCCTGGGTGCCTCGGCGAGCCGGCGAGCGCGGCTCGGTCGAGGCCGGCGCGCTGCCAAACCTGCTTGCCGGTGGCCGCTTGGTGGCGGATCCTGCCGCCCGGGCCGAGGTGGAGGCCGCCTGGGGGGTCCGGCTGCCGGCCGAACCGGGCCGGGACACCGCCGGCATCCTGGCCGCCGCAGCGGCCGGTGATCTGCACGCGCTGCTGGTGGGCGCGGTGGACCCGGCTGACCTGCCCGACCCGGCGCAGGCCATCGCCGCGCTCGACGCCGTACCGTTCCTGGTCAGCCTCGAGCTGCGGGCCAGCGCCGTCACCGAGCGGGCGGACGTGGTCTTCCCGGTGGCTCCGGTGGTGGAGAAGGCCGGCACGTTTTTCGACTGGGAGGGCCGGGCGCGCCCGTTCGAGGCCACGCTGGCGCAGACCGGGGCGCTGCCGGACCTGCGGGTGCTGCACGGCATCGCCGAAGAGATGGCCGCCGACCTGGGGTTGCCCGATGTCGCCGCCGCCCGCCGCGAGTTGACCGCGCTCGGCCGGTACGCGGGGCCGCGTCCGCCCGCACCGAGTGCTCCCGCCACCGAGGTCCCGCGGGTGCCGCCCGGCGCCGCGGTGCTGGCGACCTGGCACTGGCTGCTGGACCTGGGCCGCCTGCAGGACGGCGAGCCGCACTTGGCTGGCACCGCCAAGCAGCCGCGGCTGCACCTGTCCCCCGGTACGGCGCAGGAGATCGGCGCCCGAGACGGTGAGCCGGTGACGGTGTCCACGTCGCGCGGCCGGGTCACGCTGCCGCTGGTGGGTGCCGACCTGCCGGACCGCGTGGTCTGGCTCCCGACCAACTCGCCGGGCTCCGCCGTCCGCCGCGACCTCGGGGTGGACGCGGGCGCCGTCGTCACGATCACCGCTGGCGGGCTGGCATGACCCAAGCCGTGCTCGCCGAGCCGGCACCGCTGCCGCTGCCGGACTTCGGCAGCGAGCCGTGGTGGCTGATCATCATCAAGGTGCTGTTCGTCTTCGTCTTCCTGCTCGTGCTCACCCTGCTGACGATCTGGGGGGAGCGTCGGGTGGTGGCCCGGATGCAGCAGCGGCTCGGGCCGAACCGGACGGGTCCGTTCGGGGTCTTGCAGGGGCTCGCCGACGGCCTCAAGCTGGCGTTCAAGGAGGACATCATCCCGGCCATGGCCGACCGGCCGGTCTACCTGCTGGCCCCGATCGTGTCGACCATCCCGGCGTTCCTGGCTTTTTCGGTGATCCCGTTCGGCCCGACGGTGTCGATCTTCGGGCACCGCACCGCACTGCAGCTGACCGACCTGCCAGTGGGCGTGCTGTTCATCCTGGCGATGTCCTCGCTCGGCGTGTACGGCATTGTGCTCGCCGGTTGGGCCAGCGGCTCGACGTACCCGCTGCTCGGCAGCCTGCGCTCGGCCGCCCAGATGATCAGCTACGAAGTGTCGATGGGCCTGGCATTGGTGGCGGTGTTCCTCTACGCCGGCTCGCTGTCGACCAGCCAGATCGTCGACGCCCAGCGCAGCCGGTGGTTCATCATCGCCGTGCCGATCTCGTTCGTGATCTACGGCATCTCCTGCGTCGGTGAGACCAACCGGGCGCCGTTCGACCTGCCGGAGGCGGAGAGCGAGCTCGTCGGCGGCTTCCACACCGAGTACTCCTCGCTGAAGTTCGCGATGTTCTTTCTGGCGGAGTACATCAACATGATCACCGTCTCAGCGGTGGCGACGACGCTGTTCCTCGGGGGATGGCGGGCGCCCTGGCCGCTCAGCCTGTTCAGCTGGGCCAATGCCGGCTGGCTGCCGATGCTGTGGTTCGTCGCCAAGCTGTGCATCTTCCTGTTCATCTTCATCTGGCTGCGCGGCACGATGCCGCGGCTGCGCTACGACCAGTTCATGCACCTGGGCTGGAAGGTGCTGGTCCCCGGTGCCCTGGTCTGGCTGCTGCTGGTGGCCACCGCCCGGGCGCTGAGCTTCCGGGACTTCCTGCTCTACGCCGGCGTACCGGCCGCGGTGGTCCTGCTGGCCTGGGCGTTCTGGCCAACCGGGGGGCGCCAGGATCGCCCACCCCCGCCGGTCGAGCGCGGCACCCCGCCGCGCTACCCGGTCCCGCAGCTTGACGCGGAGCCGCTGCGGCGCTCGGCCGGCAAGGAGGTCACCCGTGCTTGACTCCGTCAAGGGCTTCGGCATCACCTTCGGGACGATGTTCAAGAAGGTCAACACCGAGTCCTATCCCGAGGACAAGCGGCCGACGGCACCGCGCTACCACGGGCGGCACCTGCTCAACCGGCACCCCGACGGCCTGGAGAAGTGCATCGGCTGCGAGCTGTGCGCCTGGGCCTGCCCGGCGGACGCGATCTACGTCGAGGGCGGGGACAACACCGAGGAGGCCCGCTACTCGCCGGGTGAGCGGTACGGCGCCGTCTACCAGATCAACTACTTGCGCTGCATCTTCTGCGGGCTGTGCATCGAGGCCTGCCCGACCCGTTCGCTGACGATGACCAACGACTACGAGCTGGCGGACGACTCCCGGCACGACCTGATCTACACCAAGGACATGCTGCTCGCCCCGCTGGCGCCGGGCATGGAGCAGCCGCCGCACCCGATGCGGCTCGGCACTGTCCAGGACTACTACGCCGGGGCCGGGAACGTGACCGCGACGGTCCCCGGCGACCCGGCCACTGACGGCGGCGGAGGGCGGGCATGAGCACCGTGACCACCGCGACGGCCACCGCGACGGCCACCGTGCTGGCCGCGTCGCCGCAGACGTCGGTGTCGGAGGCGGTGGTGTTCTGGATTGTCGCGCCGGTGGCGATCGCAGCGGCGCTGGCGATGGTGTTCAGTCGGCACGCCGTGCACGCGGCGCTGCTGCTGGTCGTGGACTTCTTCTGCCTGGCGGTGCTGTACGCCGCCCAGGACGCCCCGTTCCTGGCCGCCGTCCAAGTGATCGTCTACACCGGCGCCATCATGATCCTGTTCCTGTTCGTGCTGATGCTGGTCGGGGTCGACTCCAGTGACTCGCTGGTGGAGACGCTGCGCGGGCAGCGGGTGGCCGCCGCCGCGCTGGCCCTGGGCTTCGTCGTGCTGCTCATCGGCGCGATCGGCAGCGCCACCCTGCAGATGCCGTCGCAGGGTCTGGCGGCGGCCAACGCCGAGGGCAACGTGATCGGTATCGCCCGGCTGCTGTTCACTCGCTACGTCTTCGCCTTCGAGGCGACCAGCGCCCTGCTGATCACCGCCGCCTTGGGTGCGATGGTGCTGGCGCACAAGGAACAGGTAGTGCCCAGGGTCAGCCAGCGGGAGATGTCCCGGCGGCGGTTCGCGGGCGCGCACCCCACGCCGTACCCGAGTCCGGGCGTCTTCGCCCGGCACGACGCGGTGGACACCCCGGCGCTGCTGCCAGACGGCACCGCCGCCGAGCCGCGGCCGCCGGTGCTGGAGGGCAGCTCCAACCAAGCCGGTAGGGCGGGTGACCCCGCTGGCCCGGGTGCCACCGGGAGCGAGTCATGACCCCGGCGTACTACCTGTTCCTGTCGGCCATCCTGTTCACGATTGGCGTCCTGGGTTTCCTGCTGCGGCGCAACGCCATCGTGGTGTTCATGTGCGTGGAGCTGATGCTCAACAGCGTGAACCTGTCGCTGGTGACCTTCGCCCGGATGAACGGCACCCTGGACGGCCAGATCATGGCGTTCTTCGTCATGGTGGTGGCCGCCGCCGAAGTCGTGGTCGGACTTGCGATCATCGTCTCGATCTTCCGCACCCGGCGGTCGGCATCGGTGGACGACGCGAACCTGCTGAAGTACTGACCACCCGCACTCCGCGGGAAGCCCGCACCCGAGAGAAAGAAGGACCGTGAAGCCTGCGCTCGCCTATGCGGCGGCCGACGGCACCTTCGCCGCGACCTGGCTGCTGCTGGCGTTTCCGGCGGTCGGCGCGGCGATCCTGCTGCTGGGTGGCCGACGGGCGAACCGCTGGGGTCCGGTGCTGGCCTGTCTGGCCGCCGGGGCGGCGTTCGTCCTCGGGTTGGTGCTCTTCGCCGCCATGCTGGGCCGCGCCGGTGACGACCGCGCGATCAGCCAGCACCTGTTCTCCTGGATCCCGGTCAACGGTTTCCAGGTGGACGCCGGGCTGCTGCTCGACCCGCTGTCGATGTGCTTCGTGCTGCTGGTCACCGGGGTCGGCACGCTGATCCACATCTATGCCCTCGGGTACATGGCGCACGACCCGAACCGCCGGCGGTTCTTCGGTTACCTCAACCTGTTCGTGGTCGCCATGCTGCTGCTGGTCCTGGGCAACAACTTCCTCGCCCTCTACGTCGGCTGGGAGGGCGTCGGCCTGGCGTCGTACCTGCTGATCGGCTTCTGGTCGGCCCGACCCAGCGCCGCCACCGCGGCCAAGAAGGCCTTCATCGTCAACCGGGTCGGGGACGTCGGGCTGTCGATTGCGATCATGCTGATGTTCGCCACGCTGGGCACGACGTCGTACGCCGGGGTGCTCGGCGGCATCGGCGCGCTCGGTGCCAACTCCGGCACGGTGACGGCGATCGCGCTGCTGCTGCTGCTCGGCGCCTGCGGGAAGTCGGCGCAGTTCCCGCTGCAGTCCTGGCTGCTGGACGCGATGGAAGGCCCGACGCCGGTCTCGGCGCTGATCCACGCCGCCACTATGGTCACCGCCGGCGTCTACCTGATCGCCCGGTCCGCCCCGATCTTCAACCTCACTTCCGACGGCCGGCTGCTGGTGACGATCGTCGGTGCGGTCACGTTGGCCATTGGCGCGATCATCGGCTGCGCCTACGACGACATCAAGAAGGTGCTTGCGTCTTCGACGATGAGCCAGATCGGCTACATGTTTCTCGCCGTCGGCCTGGGCCCGGCGGCGTACGCCATCGGCATCCTGCACCTGCTCACCCACGGCTTCTTCAAGGCCACCATGTTCCTCGGCGCCGGCTCGGTCATGCACGGCATGAACGACACCGTCGACATGCGCCGGTACGGCGGGCTGCGCACGGTCATGCCGATCACCTTCTGGACCTTCGCCATGGGCTATCTGGCGATCATCGGGTTCCCGGGCTGGGCCGGCTTCTTCTCCAAGGACAAGATCATTGAGGCGGCGTTCGACAAGGGCGGAACGTCCGGCTGGGTGCTGGGCACCGTGGCCCTCATTGGCGCTGGCGTCACCGCCTTCTACATGACCCGACTTATGATCATGACGTTCTTCGGCGAGCGGCGCTGGGATCCCGACGCACACCCGCACGAGTCCCCGGCGGTGATGACCGGGCCGATGATCGTGTTGGCGCTCGGCTCGGTGATCTCGGGCTTCGCGCTTACGTTCGGCGGCGGCCTGCAGCAATTCCTGGAGCCGGTGGTCGGCCGCTCCGCCGAGGAGGGCATCCACACGATCTCGCCCACGGTGCTGACGTTGATCACGCTGCTGGTCGTCGCCGGCGGTGCCGCCGCCGCCTACCGGCAGTACGGCACCCAGGCGGTGCCCCGCACCGCTCCGCAGGCCGTCAGTCCGGTCACCGTGGCTGCCCGGCGCAACCTCTACGGCGATGCGGTCAACGAGTCGCTGCTGATGCGTCCGGGTCAATACTTGACCCGCGCGCTGGTCTTCGTCGACGGCCGGGGCGTCGACGGCGTGGTCAACGGGCTCGCGGCCGGGATCGGTGGCAGCTCCGGCCGGTTGCGCCACGCCCAGACCGGCTTCGTCCGGTCCTACGCGCTGTCGATGTTCGGCGGCGCCGCCCTGGTGCTCGCCGTGCTGCTGCTGGGAAGGCTGGGATGACCGTGACCTCGCCGGTGGGCACGGACTTCCCGTGGCTGTTCGTGGTCGGCGGCCTGCCGCTGCTCGGCGCGGTCGTGGTGGCCGCACTGCCGCGCGGCCGCGACGTCCTGGCCAAGCGGACGGCGTTGGTCGTTGCCCTGCTGACGCTGATGGCCACAATCGCCATGGGCGCCGCCTTCGATCCCGGCCGGGGCGGTGGCCAGCAGATGACCTTCCAGTTCGGCCGTTCCTACGCCTGGATCACCAACTTCGGCATCCGGTTCGCCGTCGGGGTGGACGGCATCGCGCTGGTGCTGATCGCGCTCGCCACCATCCTCGTCCCGGTCGTCATCCTCGCTTCCTGGCACGCGGCCGAAGAGGGCCGGCGCAGCACCAAGACGTTCTTCGCGCTGGTGCTCGTGCTGGAGACCATGATGATCGGCGTCTTCGCGGCCACCGACGTCTTCCTGTTCTACGTGTTCTTCGAAGCCATGCTGATCCCGATGTACTTCCTCATCGGCAGCTACGGCGGCCCGCGCCGGTCCTACGCCGCGGTCAAGTTCCTGCTCTACAGCCTGCTCGGCGGCCTGTTGATGCTGGCCTCGGTGATCGGCCTGTACGTCGTGTCCGGCCAGCAGCTGCCCGGCGGCGGAACCTTCGACTTCGCCACCCTGGCCACCCTGCACATCAGCCCCGGGGTGGAGAAGTGGCTCTTCCTCGGCTTCTTCATCGCGTTCGCGATCAAAGCCCCGCTGTTCCCGTTCCACACCTGGCTGCCCGACGCCGGCGCCGAGGCGCCGACCGGCGGGGCCGTGCTGCTGGTCGGCGTCCTGGACAAGGTCGGCACGTTCGGCTTCATCCGCTACTGCATCCCGCTGTTCCCGAACGCCTCGCGCTACTTCGCTCCGGTGGTGCTCACCCTCGCGGTCATCGGCATCTTCTACGGGGCCTTCCTGGCGATGGGGCAGCGCGACCTCAAGCGGTTCGTCTCCTACACCTCGGTGGCGCACTTCGGCTTCATCGGCATGGGAATCTTCGCCCTCACCAGCCAGGGCCAGGCCGGCAGCGTGCTGTACATGGTCAACCACGGGCTGTCGACCGGTGCCTTGTTCTTCGTCGTCGGTTTCCTGATCGACCGCCGACGCACCCGACTGGCCGCCGAGTACGGCGGGGTCGGCTCGGTCGCGCCGATGATGGCCGGGGTCTTCCTGGTGGTCGCGCTGGCCACCCTGTCGCTGCCCGGGCTGAGCACCTTCGTCAGCGAGTTCCTGGTGCTGGTCGGCACCTTCACCCGCTACCGGGCGCTGGCCATCGTCGCCACCGTGGGCATCATCCTGGCCGCCCTCTACATCCTGCTCGTATACCAACGCACGATGACCGGGCCGGTGACCGCCGGCAACGAGCGGCTGCGCGACCTCAATGCCCGGGAGGCCTGGGTGGTGGCCCCGTTGGTCGCGTTGATGTTCGTGCTCGGCGTCTACCCCAAGCCGGTGCTCGATGTGATCACTCCGGCGGTGAACGCCACCCTGGCCCAGGTCAAGGCCCACGACCCGCAGCCCACCAGCGGTGTCCCGGCCGCCGCCGCCCCGGCTTCGGTCCCGACGGTCGCCCCAGCCGCCGTAACGGCCGGGACTGTAACGGCCGGGACTGTGGACGGAAGCAGCAAGTGACTCCGACGGACATCCCCGCGCCGTCGATCGCCTACGGCCCGCTGTGGCCGATGATCGCGGTCTTCCTCGCCGCCGCGATCGGCGTGCTGGTGGAGGCGTTCGTGCCGGCCCGACGACGGCGGCCGGTGCACCTTGTGGTCGCGCTGGCCGGGCTGACCGGCGGCCTGGTGGCGGTGGCGCTGGTCGCCCGCAACCACCACCACCCGACCCTGATCGCCGAGCGGGCGGTCGCGGTCGACGGGCCGACGCTGTTCATCCAGGGCACGCTGCTGCTGCTCGGCATCGCCGCCGTACTGCTGCTCGGGGAGCGGTCGCTGGACTCCACCGGCGGCACCTTCGTCGCCGCGGCCGCAGTCGTACCCGGCTCCCGGGGGGAGCGCCAGCTCACCGCGTCGTCCACCATGCAGACCGAGGTCTTTCCGCTGGCCATGTTCGCCCTCGGCGGCATGCTGCTCTTCCCGGCGTCGAACAACCTGCTGCTGATGTTCGTCGCGCTGGAGATCCTGTCGCTGCCGCTCTACCTGCTCGCCGGCCTGGCCCGCCGCCGCCGGCTGCTGTCCCAGGAAGCGGCCGTGAAGTACTTCCTGCTCGGCGCCTTCTCCTCGGCGTTCTTCCTCTACGGCATCGCCATGCTCTACGGGTACGCCGGCAGCGTCGACCTGGGTGCGATTTTCACCGCAACCGGCACCGTGGGCAGCAACGACACCCTGCTCTACCTCGGCATTGCCCTGCTCTCGGTCGGCCTACTGTTCAAGATCGGTGCTGCCCCGTTCCATAATTGGACGCCGGACGTCTACCAGGGCTCACCCACCCCGGTCACCGCGCTGATGGCCTCGGGCACCAAGGTCGCCGCGTTCGGGGCGCTGCTGCGGGTGTTCTACGTCGCCTTCGGACCGGTCCGCTGGGACTGGCGGCCGTTGATGTGGGGCGTCGCGATCCTCACCATGGGCGTGGGCGCCGTACTCGCCATCACCCAGACCGACGTCAAGCGGATGCTCGCCTACTCCTCGATCGCGCACGCCGGCTTCATCCTCACTGGCGTCGTCGCGCTCAACCGCAGCGGCCTGTCCGGCTCGCTGTTCTACCTGCTGGCCTACGGCTTCAGCACGCTGGGCGCGTTCGCCATCGTCACCCTGGTCCGCGATGCCGACGGCGAGGCGACCCACCTGTCGCAGTGGCGCGGACTGGGCCGGCGGTCCCCGGCGCTGGCCGGCATCTTCGCCCTGTTCTTGCTGGCCTTCGCGGGCATCCCGCTGACCAGCGGCTTCACCAGCAAGTTTGCGGTCTTCTCGGCGGCGATCAGCAGCGGGGCGACGGGGCTGGTGGTGGTCGGTCTGCTCGCCAGCGCCGTGGCCGCCTTCTTCTACGTCCGGGTGATCGTGCTGATGTTCTTCGAGGCCCCGGCCCCGGATGGTCCGACGATCGCGGTCCCGAGCGTGCTGACCTACGGGGCGATCGCGCTGGCGTTCGCCGTCACGGTGGTGCTCGGCGTCATCCCCGGTCCGCTGTTCACGCTGGCGGACAAGGCAGCGCTCTTCGTCCGCTGATCGGGCACCGGCGGCGCCCACCAGATCAGATCCGGTACCGCGGCGACCCCGGCTGGATGGGATGCTGGTGTTGCCACCCACCCGCAGACAGGAGCCCGTATGACGACCCCCGGCTGGGCGGCAGCCCTCGGGCTTGCTGGCCCGGCGGGCAGGGCACGGACTGGCATCGAGGTGCGTGACCGTGATCTCGACGTTGCCGTCCGGGCCGGCTTGGAGTCGGTCGAAAGCATGCTGCGGGACGCGGTCAAGAGCGACTACCCGTTTGTCACCGAAACCTCGCGGCACCTGGTCGACGCCGGTGGCAAACGGTTCCGTCCGCTGCTGGTGCTGCTGGCCAGCCAGTTCGCCGACGCTGGCGCCCCCGGCATCGTCCCGGCCGCAGTCGCGATCGAGCTGACCCACCTGTCCACGCTGTACCACGACGACGTGATGGACGAGGCGGTGATGCGCCGAGGCGCGCAGAGCGCGAACTCGCGCTGGGACAACACCGTCGCCATCCTGACCGGCGACTTCCTGTTCGCTCGGGCTTCGGAGATCACTGCTGATCTCGGCACCGAGGCCACCCGCATCCTGGCCCGCACCATCGCGGTGCTCTGCGAGGGCCAGATCCGGGAGACCGTCGGACCGCTGGAGGGGCAGGACCCGATCCAGCACTACCTGCGGGTGGTGGCCGAGAAGACCGGCTCACTGATCGCCACCTCCGGACACCTCGGCGCCCAGCTGTCCGGTGCCGATGCCGCCACCGTGGAGACTCTCACCCGGTACGGCGAGCGCATCGGCGTCGCCTTCCAGCTCTCCGACGACCTGCTGGACGTGGCCAGCGAGACCGTCCAGTCCGGCAAGACGCCGGGCACCGACCTGCGCGAGGGCGTCCGCACGATGCCGGTGCTCTACGCCCTGGACCCGGCGGCCGCGCCGGACCCGCGGCTCGCAGAGCTGTTGGCCGGCAGCCTGACCGACGACGCGGCGCTGACCGAGGCGCTGAGCCGGCTGCGCGGCCACCCAGCCATGGCGCTGGCTGCCGAGACGCTGTCCACCTGGGCCGAGGACGCCCGCTCCGCGCTGGCACCGCTGCCGGACATCCCGGCCAAGGCCGCGCTGGCCGCGCTCAGCGACTTCGTGGTCGCCCGGACCGGCTGACGTCGCCGGCCCGTCACACCAGCCCGGTGGTCAGCCGGGTCTGCCGCCGGTGGTTGCGCAGTCCGTCGGCGGTCAGCACTGCCAACGCCAGCCACACCAGGGCGAACCCGGCGAGCCGGGCGGGCGGCATCGGCTCGTGCCGGAGCAGCACGCCGATCGCCAGCTGCATGATCGGCGTGACGTACTGCAACAGCCCGATCAACGTCAGCGGAATCCGCGTGGTCGCTGCCCCGAAGAACAGCAGCGGTACGGCGGTCACCACCCCGGCGCCGGCGAGCAGCGCGTCGTGGCCGAGGTCGTGGGGGAGGTCCACGCCGAAGCTGGACGAGCCACGGGCAGCCAGCACCACGAGGTACCCCAGCGCCGGCAGGAACAGCACGCTGGTCTCGACGGTGAGCCCCTCGAGCGCGCCGGCGTTGGCCTGCTTCTTCAGCAGGCCGTAGCAGCCGAAGCTGACGGCCAGCGTCAGAGCGATGACTGGTACGTGCCCGTAGTCCGCGGTCAGGACGGCCACGGCCAGGGCGGCGATGCCGACGGCGGTCCACTGCGGTCGGCGCAGCCGCTCGCGCAGCACTACGACGCCGAGCACCACGGTGACCAGCGGGTTGACGAAGTAGCCGAGCGAGGTCTCCACCACCTGCGCGCTGTTGACGCCGTAGATGTAGACGCCCCAGTTCGCCGACAGCACGACCGCTGCCAGCGCAAGGCGGCGCAGGGCCGCCGGCTGGCGCAGCAAGGCCGGCAGGTCCGTGCTGGCGCGGCGTACGGCGAACAAGGCGATGACGACCAGCAGCGACCACACGATCCGGTGCGCGAGGATCTCCACCGCGCCGGCCGGACGCAGCAGTGGCCAGTAGAGCGGGAACAGCCCCCAGAGGCCGTAGGCGGCTAGGCCGTAGACCAGACCTCGCCGCTGGGTCGACACCCGCGCGACGCTACCGGCCCGCTGGCGACCGGCCGGCTACCCGATCCGCCAGGTGTCGCCGCTGGTGAGCAGGTCCTGCAGTTCGGTCGCACCGGAGCGCGCCTGCGCGGTTTCGATCTGGTCGCGCATCAAGTCGTCGTACACCGGCCGGTCGACGGATCGGAAGATGCCGAGGGGGGTTGGCCCGTCGACTTCCAGTCGGGACAGCATGAACGACAGGCCCGGATGGGCGTGCTCGGCGTCGTGAATAAGCAACGCCTGCTCGCCGACCTCAGCGACGTCGACGAACTCCAGCTGGCCCTGGGTGGTCATCCGGACACCGCGCTGGCCGTCCCGGCCGAACCGGATGGGGCGGCCGTGCTCGAGTCGGATCAGGTGGTCGTCGCGGGTGTCCGGGTTCTTCAGTCCGTCGTACGCGCCGTCGTTGAAGATGTTGCAGTTTTGGTAGATCTCTACCAGGGAGGCGCCGCGGTGCACTGCCGCCGCCCGCAGCACCGACGTCAGGTGCCCCCGATCGGAGTCGATCGTGCGGGCGACGAAGGTGGCCTCCGCGCCGAGCGCCAGCGACACCGGGTTGAACGGCCGGTCCAGCGAGCCCATCGGGCTGGACTTGGTGATCTTGCCTAGCTCGGAGGTGGGGGAGTACTGGCCCTTGGTCAGGCCGTAGATCCGGTTGTTGAACAGCAGGATGGTGATGTTCACATTGCGGCGCAGCGCGTGGATCAGGTGGTTGCCACCGATCGACAGGGCGTCGCCGTCACCGGTCACCACCCACACCGACAGGTCGGGGCGGGAGGTCGCCAGCCCGGTGGCGATCGCCGGGGCCCGGCCGTGGATGGAGTGCATGCCGAAGGTGTTCATGTAGTACGGGAACCGGGACGAGCAGCCGATCCCAGAGATGAACACGATGTTCTCCCGGCGCAGGCCCAGCTCCGGCAGGAAGCTCTGCACGCCGGCGAGGACGGCGTAGTCCCCGCAGCCGGGGCACCAGCGCACCTCCTGGTCGGTCTTGAAGTGCTTGGCGGTCTGCTTCTCATCCGTCTTGGGCACGAGGGTCAAGGCGTTGGCGCCGGTGGACACGGCGCCGGAGGGCTGGGTCACTGCGGATCACTTCCTGCCAGCACGGACTCGATGACGGCGGCGAGTTCGTCGGACTTGAACGGCAACCCGCGCACCCGGTTGTAGCCGATGGTGTCGACCAGGTACGTCGCCCGCAGCAGCATGGACAGCTGCCCGAGGTTCATCTCCGGGACGACGACCCGGTCGTAGCGGCGCAGTACCTCGCCGGTGTTCGCCGGGAACGGGTGCAGGTGCCGCAGGTGGGCTTGGGCGACCACGCCGCCGACGCGGCGAACCTGGCGGACGGCCGCCCCGATCGGGCCGTACGTCGAGCCCCAGCCCAACACCAGGACTCGCGCGCGCCCACTGGGGTCATCGACCTGCAGCGGTGGGATGTCGGCCGCGATGCCGTCGATCTTGGCCGCCCGCAGCCGGACCATCGCCTCGTGGTTGGCGGGGTCGTAGGAGATGTTGCCTGACCCGCTTGCCTTCTCCAGGCCGCCGATTCGGTGCTCCAGACCCGGCGTGCCGGGCACCGCCCACGGTCGGGCCAGGGTCTGCTCGTCGCGCAGGTACGGCCAGAACTCCGCCGTACCGTTAGCCGCGACGTGGTTGGGCTCGGTGGCGAACTCGACCCGCAGGTCGGGCAGGGCTGCCACCTCCGGCAGCAGCCACGGCTCCGAGCCGTTGGCCAGGTAGCCGTCGGAAAGCAGCAGCACCGGGGTGCGGTACTTGGTCGCGATCCGGGCTGCCTCGATCGCGGCGTCGAAACAGTCCGACGGGGACCGCGGCGCGACGATCGGGACCGGCGCCTCGCCGTTGCGGCCGAACATCGCCTGCAGCAGGTCGGCCTGCTCGGTCTTGGTCGGCAGCCCGGTGGACGGACCGCCGCGTTGCACGTTGACGACGATCAACGGCAACTCGAGCGAGACCGCGAGCCCGATCGTCTCCGCCTTCAACGCAAGGCCCGGACCGCTGGTCGTGGTGACCGCCAGGGCTCCGCCGAACGCGGCGCCGAGCGCTGCCCCCACCCCGGCGATCTCGTCCTCGGCCTGGAAGGTGCGGACCCCGAACCGCTTGTGCTTGCTCAGCTCGTGCAGGATGTCCGTGGCCGGGGTGATCGGGTAGCTGCCGAGGAAGAGCGGCAGTCCGGACAGCCGGGAGGCGGCGACCAGGCCGTAGGACAGGGCGAGGTTGCCGGAGATGTTGCGGTAGAGCCCCGGCGGCATTGGCGCCGGCTTGACCTCGTAGCTGACCGAGAACGACTCCGTCGTCTCGCCGAAGTGGTAGCCCGCCTTGAACGCCGCGACATTGGCCCGGGCCACCTCGGGAATCTTGGCGAACCGACGCTCGAGGAAGACGACAGTGCCCTCGGTCGGGCGGGTGTAGAGCCAGCTCATCAGGCCGAGGGCGAACATGTTCTTCGACCGCTCGGCCTCCTTCTTGCCCAGGTCCAGCCCGGCCAGCGCCACGACCGTCATCGAGGTCAGCGGGATCGGGTGCACCCGGAACTCGTCCAGCGAGCCGTCCTCGAGCGGGTTGGCGGCGTACCCCACCTTGGCCAGGCTGCGCTTGGTGAACTCGTCGGTGTTGACGATGATGTCCGCACCCTTGGGCAGCTCCCGCAGGTTGGCCTTGAGCGCCGCCGGGTTCATCGCGACCAGCACGTCCGGGGCGTCGCCCGGGGTCATGATTTCGTGGTCGGAGAAGTGCAGCTGGAAGCCGGAGACGCCGGCCAACGTGCCGGCCGGCGCGCGGATCTCCGCCGGGAAGTCCGGCAGCGTGGACAGGTCGTTGCCGAACGCTGCCGTTTCCGCGGTGAACCGGTCGCCGGTGAGCTGCATGCCGTCGCCGGAGTCGCCGGCGAAGCGGACGATGACCCCGTCCAGTTGCCGGACCTGCTTGGTCATGCGGGCGGCCCTCCTGTTCCCCAGACCCCGATGGTATGTCGTGTTCTGGGCGCTCCGGGCGGACCGCGCCGCTGGGGCTCGCTGGCCTGCGGGTCTTCTGCTCCGATACCGCGATCCCGTGGTCGGAATGCCGCTGTACGCAGCGCGGCTGCGATCGCGCCCTACCGGCCTGTGCCGTAGGCCCGTAAAGCTGGCCGGCCGGGCGTCTTCACCGGGCGAGGGCATCGCGGACGGCGGCGACACGCCGTACCAGCTGTGCCGTAGGCCGGTGAAGCCAGGCCGATCGGACAGCTTCACCCGCCGAGGGCATCGCCGGCGGGCTCGACCCGCCGTACCAGCTGTGCCGTGGGTGGGTGAAGGTGGCGCACGTCCCTCACTGTCGTGCTACGAACCCCACGTGCCGACGGCGGCGCCCGCTGAGCCTGGGTCTAGCGATAGTTCGTGAACTGCAGGGCGATGTCGAGGTCGGCTTCGCGAAGCATGGCGATCACCGTCTGCAGGTCGTCCTTCTTCTTGGCGCTCACCCGCAGCTGGTCTCCTTGGATCTGGGTCTGCACGCCCTTGGGCCCCTCCGCCCGGACCATCTTGGCGATCTTCTTGGCGTTCTCATCCGAGATGCCCTCGTTGACCGTCACCTCGATCCGGAACTCCTTGCCGGACTGGCGTGGGTCGGCCGCCTTGACAGCCTTGAGTGACACCTTGCGCTTGACCAACTTGTCGCGCAGCACTTCCAGAGCCGCCTTGGCCCGGTCCTCGCTGTTCGCGCGGATGTCGATCTTCTCGGTGCCCGACCAGGCAATGAACGCGCCCACACCCTTGAAGTCGTAGCGGGTGGCGATCTCTTTCGCCGCCTGGTTGAGCGCGTTGTCGACCTCCTGCCGGTCCACCTTGCTTACGACATCGAACGACGGGTCGGCCACGGCGTAGGTCCTCCTCGGTTGCCGATCTGGTTGGGCGGTATCCTCCACACCGGCGCGCGTGGTGCATAGCTCGCCCGCGCGGCGGCCCGGCAGGTTGCCCGAGCGGCCAAAGGGAGCGGTCTGTAAAACCGTCGGCTCAGCCTACGATGGTTCGAATCCATCACCTGCCACCGACAGCGGCGGTGCGGGTCCGCGGCGCGCCCGCCGCGCCGCGGTCCGCCCGCCGCTCAGCCGCCCGTCGCGGGTCTGGCTTGCCCGCCGATGCGGCGCCGGTCGTACCACATGTACCCTGGCCCCAGCCCCGCCCCCTTAGCTCAGTCGGCAGAGCGTCTCCATGGTAAGGAGAAGGTCTACGGTTCGATTCCGTAAGGGGGCTCTTCGCGGGTCCGGCTCGACCGGGCGCCGCGGATGGCGGTGTAGCTCAGCCTGGCAGAGCAAGCGGCTCATAATCGCTGTGTCGCCGGTTCAAATCCGGCCACCGCTACACTCGTCGGCCTAGCCAACCCCCTAGCCAACCCCCTAGACAACCGGCTGTCTGGGAATCCCATCTGTCGACGCAACCGCGTCATGCATCCGCATCCGAGAGAAGGCCCAGCCCGTGGCTGCCACCGACGTCCGCCCCAAGATCACGATGGCGTGCCAGGAGTGCAAGCACCGCAACTACATCACCAGGAAGAACCGGCGCAACGACCCGGACCGCATGGAGCTGAAGAAGTTCTGCCCGAACTGCCGCCAGCACACCGCGCACCGCGAGACCCGCTGACCGCTTGACTCCTACCGCGCGCGCTGACGAGCTCAGCGCGCACCCAAGGCCGCTGCCCCGCAGGGCGGCGGCCTTGGCCGTATCCGGTAGCGTCCGTCCAAAACCGAACTGACTTCGGGAGGTCCGCGTGGGACGGCTGGATGACAGGGTTGCGATCGTCACGGGAGCCGGTCGGGGGATTGGGCGGGCCATCGCCCTGCGCCTGGCGGCCGACGGCGCGAAGGTCGTGGTCAACGACGTGGACGCCGAGCCGGCGCACGAGACCGCCGACCTGGTCAAGAATGCCGGCGGCGAAGTCAGCGTCAGCCTGGCCAACACCGTCGACCTGGCCGCCGCCAAGGAGATGGTGCAGGCGACCGTCGACACCTTCGGCAAGCTCGACATCGTCGTCAACAACGCCGGGATCACCCGCGACAAGATGTTCCACAGCATGGACGACGCCATGTTCGACCTAGTGATCGACGTCAACCTCAAGACGGCCTTCCACACCACCCTGGCGGCGATGCCCTACCTGCGGGAGGTGGCCAAGGCCGAGATCAAGGCCAATGGCCGCGCGGCGTACAACCGCAAGATCACGATGACCTCGTCGGTGGCGGCGCTGACCGGCAACCCGGGTCAGTTCAACTACACCGCGGCCAAGGGCGGGATCATCGCGGCGACCAAGACGCTGGCTCGCGAGCTCGGTCCGTTCAGCATCAACGTCAACGCGGTCGCCCCCGGCTTCGTCGAAACGCGGCTGACGGCGCCCAAGGAGGGTGGCGGCGAGCTCGGCATCCCGGAGCAGATGCGCCAGCTGGCCATATCGATGATCTCTCTCGGCCACTCGGCGCAGCCGGAGGACATCGCCAACGTGCACGCGTTCCTGGTCTCCTCCGACAGCGACTTCATCTCCGGCGTCACCATTCCGGTCACTGGTGGCCAGCTCGGAGGCATGGGCTGATGCCGCTGAACCGGGACTTCATCGGCCGCAGCTACCCGGCTTCGGCGCCGTACGAGGTGGGCCGGGAGAAGATCCGCGAGTTCGCCACTGCGATCGGCGACGCCAACCCGGCGTACGTCGATGCCGACGCGGCCCGGGCGCTGGGCCACCCGGACGTGATCGCTCCGCCGACTTTCCTGACCGTGTTGACCTTCCGGTTCTTTGACGAGAGCTCGATCGTCGACCCGGGCCTCGGGCTGGAGTACAGCCGGGTGGTGCACGGCGAGCAGCGGTTCGTCCACCATCGGCCGGTGCGGGCCGGGGACCGGCTGGCGGTGACGTCGCGGGTGGCCGACATCCGCGATGCCGGACGCAACGAGCTGCTGACCACCCAATCCGAGGTGACCACCGTCGACAGCGAGCGGGTCGCCACCGTGTACAACACGCTGGTCAGTCGCGGCACCGCCGCCAGCGCAGCACAGCAGGAGGCGTGATGGCCGCGGCTGTCAGGTACGCCGACGTAGAGGTCGGCACCGAGGTCCCCGCGGTCGACTTCGCGGTACAGCGGGTCAACCTGGTCCGCTACTGCGGCGCCAGCGGCGACTTCAACACCATCCACTGGAACGAGCGGTTCGCCACCTCGGTCGGTCTGCCCAACGTCATCGCCCACGGGATGTACACGATGGCCGAGGCGGCGAGGGTGGTCACCGACTGGGTCGGCGACCCCGGCGCCGTCGTGGAGTACGGCGTCCGCTTCTCCAGTCCGGTGGTGGTGCCCGACGACGGCGTCGGCGCGACCCTGACCGTGTCCGGCCGGGTCGAGGAGAAGCTCGCCGACAACCGGGTGGTCGTCGGGCTGACGGCGACCTCCGGGGACGCGAAGGTGTTCTCCGGCGCGCGGGCGGTCGTCCAGCTGGCCTGAGCCGACGGCCAGCGGGCTGACCGGGCGGCTCGCTCGCTCGCTCGGTCAGCGCGCGTCCGCCAGCAGCGTCGCCAGCCGGCCGACGCCCTCGACCAGGTCGTCGTCGGCCAGCGCATAGGACAGCCGGGCGTAACCCGGCGTACCGAATGCCTCGCCGGGCACGATCGCGACGCCCACCTCCTCCAGTGCCAACTCGGCCAGCTCGATGGTGGTCTGTGGCCGATGCCCGCGGATGTCCCGGCCGAGCACCGCCCGCAGCGATGGGTAGCAGTAGAAGGCTCCAAACGGCTCCGGGCAGGTCACGCCGGGGATGTCGGCGAGCATCCGGGTCATCGTTCGACGGCGCCGGTCAAAGGCCGCCCGCATCTGGGTCGCCGCGCTCAGGTCGCCGGTGACCGCCGCCAGCGCGGCCGCCTGGGAGACGTTGGCGACGTTCGAGGTGAGGTGCGACTGCAGGTTGCCGGCGGCGTCGATGACGTCGCGCGGGCCGATCATCCAGCCGACCCGCCACCCCGTCATAGCGTAGGTCTTGGCCACCCCGTTGACCACCACGCAGCGGTCGGCCATCTCGGGCACCACCACTGGCAGCGACGGTGCGCTGAGCCCGTCGTACACCAGGTGCTCGTAGATCTCGTCGGTGACCACCCAGACGCGGTGCTCGACGGCCCATCGACCGATGGCCTCCACGTGCTCCCGCGGGTACACCGCGCCGGTCGGGTTGGACGGCGAGCAGAACAGCAGCAGCTTGGTCCGGTCGGTACGGGCGGCCTCGAGCTGGTCGACCGTCGCCAGGTAACCGGTGGTCTCGTCGGTCGGCACCTCGACCGGCACCCCGCCGGCCAGTCGAATGGCCTCCGGGTACGTCGTCCAGTACGGCGCCGGCAGCAGGGCCTCGTCGCCGGGGTCCAGCAGCGCGGCGAACGCCTGGTAGACCGCCTGCTTGCCACCGTTGGTCACCAGGACCTGGCCCGCTGGAACCGACAGGCCGGAGTCACGCTCAGTCTTGGCGGCGATGGCCGCGCGCAGTTCCGGCAGCCCGAAGGCCGGCGTGTAGTGGTGGAAGCGCGGCTGAGCGCAGGCCGCGACGGCCGCCGCGACGATGTGCGCCGGGGTGGCGAAGTCGGGTTCACCGGCGCCGAAACCGATGACGTCGCGGCCGGCGGCGCGCATCGCCTTGGCCTTGGCGTCCACCGCCAGGGTGGCCGACTCGGTGATCCTGCCGATGCGCGCGGACACCCGGCGAGAGGACGCAACCGTCTGGGCCGTTGTGGTGGACATGCGCCGATCGTCCCGTAGCGACGGGCGACCTTCAAACTCAGCTGCGGTGCGGGACCGGTGCGGAGGTAGGGCCGATCGCCGTTCATGTTGGCGCCTCGACACCGACCCCGTAGGATGCGTGATCTGGGCCGGTGGCCCTCGTTCCCGCGCGCCTGCGCGCAGGCGCGAGTACCAGCGCCAGGTGAAGGGGCGTAGCTCAATTTGGCAGAGTCCCGGTCTCCAAAACCGGTTGTTGCAGGTTCGAGTCCTGTCGCCCCTGCGAGCGGGCCGACGTCGCGGCCGGGCGATGCTGGCAGGTGGTTCCGCCGCGGTGTGGCACCGATGACTACTGGCCGGGGACGGGGAGGGCTATGACCGAGACGCGCGGGGGCGTGACCGCGACGACCGACCGGGTCGGAGCCAGGCCCCTGCCCGCGGGTGGCGGCAAGGGCTTCCGCGGCGGTCAGCGCAATCCATGGCGCCGGCTGTCGCTGTTCTACCGTGAGATCGTCGCGGAGCTCCGCAAAGTGATCTGGCCGACCCGCCATGAGCTGGTCACGTACACCTCCGTGGTCGTGGTCTTCGTCTCGGTCATGGTGGCCATCGTCTCCGGCCTCGACTACCTGTTCACCAAGGGCGTGCTGGCTGTCTTCGGTTGACCGAGACGGCTGCGGCGCTGGTCCACCGGCGCATTCGTCCCAACGTTTCATGCAGCGCTGTCCAGCGGTAAGGAAGTTTTCCTGTGTCCGAGTTCTCCGTTCCCACCGGCGACGCCGACGTTCCCGCGCGCGCCCGGTCCGAGCAGGAAGAGGCCGTCGAGGCGCTGACGACCGGGCTGGCGCCGGCCACCGAGGGCGACAGCGCCGACGCCGACGCTGCGGCGACGGGGCTCGGCCTGGCCGGCGACTCGGGCGGCTACCTCACTGACGAGACGGCACACGTGGAGCAGCCCACAGTCGCCGACGAGGTCGCTGAAGAGGACCCGGTCGCCGAGCTCCGGCGCGAGCTGGAGGCGGCTCCCGGCGAGTGGTACGTCGTGCACTCCTACGCCGGCTACGAGAACAAGGTGAAGGCCAACCTGGAGAGCCGGATCACCTCGCTCAACATGGAGGACTACATCTACCGGATCGAAGTGCCCACCGAGGAGGTCACGGAGGTCAAGGGGGGCAAGCGGCTGCTGGTTCAGCGCAAGGTCTTCCCGGGCTACCTGCTGGTACGGATGGACCTGACCGACGAGTCGTGGTCCGCGGTCCGCAACACGCCGGGGGTGACCGGCTTCGTCGGCCAGACCTCGCGCCCGAGCCCGCTCTCGATCAGCGAGGTCGCCAAGATCCTGGCTTCGCCGGCCCGGCAGGCCGCGAAGCAGACGGTAAAGCTGGACTACGAGGTGGGTGAGTCGATCCAGGTCACCGACGGGCCGTTCGCCACGTTGCCCGCCACCATCAACGAGATCAACCCGGACGCCCAGAAGCTCAAGGTGCTGGTGTCGATCTTCGGCCGGGAGACGCCGGTCGAGCTGTCGTTCAACCAGGTGGCCAAGATTTAGGCTGCATTTGCTCGACGTACTGATGCCCGCCTGCTGATCTATGCCCGCCGACCACCCGAACCGAGCACCGGAAGCCAGAGGACGCATGCCCCCCAAGAAGAAGAAGCTCGCTGCGGTGATCAAGCTGCAGATCAACGCCGGTGCGGCCACCCCGGCCCCGCCCGTCGGTCCGGCGCTCGGCCAGCACGGCGTCAACATCATGGAGTTCTGCAAGCAGTACAACGCGGCGACCGAGGCGCAGCGCGGCAACGTCATCCCGGTCGAGATCTCGGTCTTCGAGGACCGTTCGTTCACCTTTGTCACCAAGACGCCGCCAGCAGCCAAGCTCATCCTCAAGGCCGCCGGCGTGGACAAGGGCAGCGGCGAGCCCCACCGGACCAAGGTCGCCATCCTGACTCGTGACCAGGTGCGCGAGATCGCCCAGACCAAGATGGCGGACCTCAACGCCAACGATGTCGACGCCGCCGAGAAGATCATCGCTGGCACGGCCCGGTCGATGGGCATTACCGTTAAGGGCTGACTCCGTCGACGACTGACCGCCTGATGAGCCGACTGCTGACCCGGCGACCGCCGGGCGGGTGGGAGGGACCGCGGCGGCGGTTCCGCCAGGACCACGACCGGCCCGCTTGAGGCCGATAGGAGAACACGGATGAAGCGCAGCAAGGCTTACCGCAGCGCGGCCGAACGGATTGACCACGAGCGGCTCTACACCCCGCTGGAAGCCGTCCGACTAGCCCGGGACACCTCGACCACGAAGTACGACGCCACCGTCGAGGTCGCCATGCGCCTCGGTGTCGACCCGCGCAAGGCCGACCAAATGGTCCGCGGGACCGTGAGCCTGCCCCACGGCACCGGCAAGACCGCGCGGGTCGCGGTGTTCGCAACCGGTGACCGGGCGGCGGAGGCGGAAGCGGCGGGCGCGGACATCGTCGGCGCCGACGACTTGATCGAGCGGGTGCAGGGCGGCTTTGTCGACTTCGACGCCGCGGTGGCGACGCCGGACATGATGGGCAAGGTCGGCCGGCTCGGGCGCGTCCTCGGCCCGCGCGGATTGATGCCCAACCCCAAGACCGGAACCGTGACCAACGACGTCGGCAAGGCAGTCACCGACATCAAGGGCGGCAAGATCGAGTATCGGGTGGACCGGCAGGGCAACCTGCATCTGGTCATCGGCAAGACGTCGTTCGATGACCAGGCGCTGGTGGAGAACTACGCCACCGCGATCGACGAAGTGGTGCGGGCCAAGCCGTCGGCCTCGAAGGGTCGCTACCTCCGCAAGATCACGGTGACCACGTCGATGGGGCCCGGCATACCGGTTGACCCGAACAAGACCCGCAACCTGTTGGTTGAGGCCGCCAGCGCTTGAACCAAAGCCGGGCGACCGGTGTGCTGCCGACACCCGGTGTGCTGCCGACCGCGGTGTGCGACCGACCGCTTCACCCGCCGACCACTTCACCCGCCGTGGGCACAGTTTTGGGCGGGCCTCGAATTAGTGCCGTCGGCCGTCGGCGGGTGAAGACAGCGAAATCCGCCGCTTCACCCGCCGTGGGCACAGATTTGGGCGCGTGGGGGCCTCGAATTAGTGCCGTCGGCGGGTGAAGACAGCGAAATCCGCCACTTCACCCGCCGTGGGCACAGATTTGGGCGCGTGGGGGCCTCGAGTTAGTGCCGTCGGCGGGTGAAGCTGCCGCAGACGGCCGAGAGAAGCGCTTTGACCGGCTAGACGCGACCACCTAGGGTGTCGTTGTTCGATCCGAAGACCGCTGGTTGTTGTGCTCGCACGACCGAAGGCCCCGCAGTGTGGGCGGCCCGCGCAGGTGAGGACGTTGGCTGTACGGCCTACCGCCCGAGGTTGGCGGTGGCGACACGGCCCACGCCCCGTGCCCCGTGCCCTGCGCCGGGGCGTTTTGCGTTGTGGCGCTTTTCGGATCGCACCCACCGGCCGTACCCGAAGGAAGAGGTCCATGCCGAGATCCGACAAGGCCGCGGCGGTGGCCGAGCTCACTGAGGCGTTCACCGGCGCCACCGCGGCGGTGTTGACCGAGTACCGCGGGCTGACGGTCTCGCAGCTGACCGAGTTACGACGTGCGCTCGGCGCGGACACTCGGTACGCCGTGGTCAAGAACACCCTGACCAAGATTGCCGCGCAGCAGGCCGGGTTGGCCGAGCTTGAGTCGTTGCTCGAAGGCCCGACCGCGATCGCCTTTGTCGACGGCGATCCGGTGGTGGCTGCCAAGGGTGTTCGGGACTTCGCCCGGACCCACCCGCGATTGTTGATCAAGGGCGGCGTGCTGGACGGGCGACCGGTAACCGCCGATGAGATTCGGCGACTGGCTGACCTGGAGTCCAGAGAGGTCCTGCTGGCGAAGCTGGCCGGTGCCATGCAGGGCTCGCTGTCGCAAGCCGTCAGCCTGTTCGCCGCTCCGCTGTCGCAGGCGGTGCGGCTGGCCGAGGCGCTGCGGCAGCAGCGGGCGGAGCAGGCCGACAGCGAACCGGCCGCGGAGTTGACCACCGAGCCCGGCACTGAGACTGCCGCGCCGGCCACCGAGCTGCCCGCCGAGCCCGGCACCGACCTGAGCGCCGCGCCCGCCGAGCCCGCCGAGCCCGCGAGCCAGCCCGCCACCGAGCTGCCCACCGAGCCGGCGACCGAGACAGCCACCCCTGCCGACGGCACCCCCGCGTAGCCCGCGTTACCCGACCGACCCAACCACCCCGGCACCCCGCCGTACCAGGAAGGACCGCCGCCATGGCGAAGCTCAGCACCGACGAGCTGCTCGACGCGTTCAAAGAGATGACGCTGCTCGAGCTGTCGGAGTTCGTAAAGCAGTTCGAGGACACTTTCGGCGTTACCGCCGCTGCCCCGGTCGCGGTGGCCGCGGCCGCTGCGGGCGGCGGCGCGGCGGACGCGCCAGTGGTCGAGGAGCAGGATGAGTTCGACGTCGTGCTCGAAGGTGCCGGCGAGAAAAAGATTCAGGTCATCAAGGAGGTCCGGGCGCTGACCAGCCTGGGCCTGAAGGAAGCCAAGGACCTCGTGGACGGGGCTCCGAAGGCAGTGCTGGAGAAGGTCAACAAGGAGGCCGCCGACAAGGCCAAGGCCGTACTCGAGGGCGCCGGTGCCTCCGTCACTGTGAAGTAGCCGGCTAACCTGCGCTCCGCCGCAGCCGCGCGCGGCGGGGCGCTATCTCCGAGCTGAGTCGGGGTGCTTGACGTACGGGCCGGCATGCCGCACGCTGGACGGCGCTTGACGTACGGGCCGGCATGCCGCACGCTGGGCGGCAGCAGTGACGACAGCATCCATGATCCTCCTGGACGGCAGTGTGGCCCACGGCTATACTGCCTCTTTGCGCTGCCTAATGTCTTGCGCCCGCCGTTGACGCGGGCTAGTTGGCATGCGCTCACACTCGCCGCCGCGAGCCTCGGAAGGACCCCTCTTGGCCCCCTCGCGTACCAGCAGCACTCGCATGACCACCACTCAACAGCCCGGCCGGATTTCCTTCGCCAAGATTCGTGAGCCCCTGGAAGTCCCCAACCTGCTCGCCTTGCAGACCAGCTCCTTCGACTGGCTGGTCGGCAACGACGGCTGGGCCGCTCGCGTCCAGGCAGACATCGACGCCGGCCGCGACGACGTCCCGACCACCTCGGGGCTGGAAGAGATCTTCGAGGAGATTTCGCCGATCGAGGACTTCTCCGGCTCGATGTCGCTGAGCTTCCGCGACCACCGGTTCGAGCCCACCAAGTACTCCGTCGAGGAGTGCAAGGACAAGGACATGACCTACGCGGCGCCGATGTTCGTTACCGCGGAGTTCACGAACAACACCACCGGCGAGATCAAGAGTCAGACGGTGTTCATGGGCGACTTCCCCATGATGACCGACAAGGGCACGTTCGTGATCAACGGCACCGAGCGGGTGGTCGTCTCCCAGCTCGTGCGATCGCCCGGCGTCTACTTCGACCGCGCCCTGGACAAGGTCACCGACAAGGAGACCTTCAGCTGCAAGGTGATTCCTAGCCGCGGGGCGTGGCTGGAGTTCGAGGTCGACAAGCGCGACACCGTCGGGGTGCGGATCGACCGCAAGCGCCGGCAGTCGGTGACGGTGCTGCTTAAGGCGCTCGGTTGGGACGACGCCCGCATCCTGGAGCGCTACGGCGCCTACGAGTCGATGCGAACGACGCTGGACAAGGACCACACCACCGGCCAGGACGATGCGCTGCTCGACATCTACCGCAAGCTGCGCCCGGGGGAGCCGCCGACCCGGGAGAGCGCCCAGACGCTGCTGGAGAACCTGTTCTTCAACCCCAAGCGCTACGACCTGGCCAAGGTCGGCCGTTACAAGGTCAACAAGAAGCTCGGCCTGGAGAACCCGCTGGCCCATGGCGTGCTGACCGAGGACGACGTGGTCGCCACCATCGACTACATCGTCAAGCTGCACGCCGGCGAGCCGGGCTTCGAGATCGACGACATCGACCACTTCGGCAACCGCCGACTGCGCACCGTCGGCGAGCTGATCCAGAACCAGGTCCGGCTCGGCCTGGCCCGGATGGAGCGCGTGGTCCGGGAGCGGATGACCACCCAGGACGTCGAGGCGATCACGCCGCAGACGCTGATCAACATCCGGCCGGTGGTGGCCTCGATCAAGGAGTTCTTCGGTACGTCGCAGCTCTCCCAGTTCATGGACCAGACCAACCCGTTGGCCGGCCTCACCCACAAGCGGCGGCTGTCCGCGCTCGGCCCGGGCGGCCTGTCCCGGGAGCGCGCCGGTTTCGAGGTCCGCGACGTGCACCACAGCCACTACGGTCGGATGTGCCCGATCGAGACGCCGGAAGGGCCGAACATCGGCCTGATCGGCTCGCTGTCCACCTTCGCCCGGGTCAACCCGCTGGGGTTCGTCGAGACGCCGTACCGCAAGGTGGTGGACGGTCGGGTTACCAACCAGATCGACCACCTGACCGCCGACCAGGAGGACCGTTACGTCATCGCCCAGGCGAACGCGCCGCTGGACGAGACCGGTGCCTTCGCCGAGGCCAAGGTGCTGGTCCGGCGCAAGGGCGGCGAGGTCGACTTCCTGCCCCCCGACGACGTCGACTACATGGACGTCTCGCCGCGGCAGATGGTGTCGGTGGCCACCGCCATGATCCCTTTCCTCGAGCACGACGACGCCAACCGCGCGCTGATGGGCTCGAACATGCAGCGCCAGTCGGTGCCGCTGCTGCGCAGTGAATCCCCGCTGGTGGGCACCGGCATGGAGGCCCGGGCCGCCAAGGACGCCGGTGACGTCGTCGTCGCCGAGAGGGCCGGCGTGGTCGAGGACCTCTCGGCCGACTACATCACCGTGATGGCCGACGACGGCACCCGGCGTACCTACCGGCTGCAGAAGTTCCGCCGGTCCAACCAGGGAACCTGCATCAACCAGAAGCCGATCGTGGACGAGGGCGACCGGGTCGAGGCTGGCGACGTCATCGCCGACGGCCCGTGCACCAACGACGGCGAGATGGCGCTGGGCAAGAACCTGCTGGTTGCCTTCATGCCGTGGGAGGGGCACAACTATGAGGACGCGATCATCCTGTCTCAGCGCCTGGTCCAGGACGACGTCCTGACCTCGATTCACATCGAGGAGCACGAGGTCGACGCCCGGGACACCAAGCTGGGCGCCGAGGAGATCACCCGGGACATCCCGAACGTCTCCGAGGAGGTGCTCGGCGACCTCGACGAGCGCGGCATCATCCGGATCGGGGCCGAGGTCTCGCCCGGCGATGTACTGGTCGGCAAGGTGACGCCCAAGGGCGAGACCGAGCTCACCCCGGAGGAGCGACTGCTTCGCGCGATCTTCGGCGAGAAGGCGCGTGAGGTGCGGGACACCAGCCTCAAGGTGCCGCACGGCGAGTCCGGCAAGGTCATCGGCGTCCGGGTGTTCAGCCGTGAGGACGGCGACGAGCTGCCGCCCGGGGTCAACGAGCTGGTTCGGGTCTACGTCGCCCAGAAGCGCAAGATCACCGAGGGCGACAAGCTGGCCGGTCGACACGGCAACAAGGGCGTCATCGCCAAGATCCTGCCGCTAGAGGACATGCCGTTTCTCACCGACGGTACGCCGGTCGACATCGTGCTCAACCCGCTCGGCGTACCGGGGCGGATGAACGTCGGCCAGGTCCTGGAGACCCATCTCGGTTGGGTGGCCAAGACCGGCTGGACTGTGGTCGGCGACGACGAGTCGTGGAAGGGGCGGCTGCGCGGCCTTGGCGCGGCGCAGGCGAGCCCCGGCACCAACGTGGCCACCCCGGTCTTCGACGGCGCCCGCGAGGAGGAGATCACCGGCCTGCTCGGATCGACCCTGCCGACTCGCGACGGGGAGCAGCTGATCGGCGCCACCGGCAAGGCCCGGCTGTTCGACGGGCGTACCGGCGAGCCGTTCCGGGAGCCGATCTCGGTCGGCTACATCTACATACTGAAGTTGCTGCACCTGGTCGACGACAAGATCCACGCCCGGTCGACCGGCCCATACTCAATGATCACACAACAGCCGCTGGGCGGTAAGGCGCAGTTCGGAGGCCAGCGCTTCGGCGAGATGGAGGTCTGGGCGCTGGAGGCGTACGGCGCTGCGTACGCCCTGCAAGAGCTGCTGACGATCAAGTCCGACGACGTCCTCGGCCGGGTCAAGGTCTACGAGGCCATCGTCAAGGGCGAAAACATTCCCGAACCGGGCATTCCCGAGTCGTTCAAGGTGTTGATCAAGGAGATGCAGTCGCTGTGCCTCAACGTCGAGGTGCTCTCCAGCGACGGCATGGCCATCGAGATGCGCGACACCGACGAGGACGTCTTCCGCGCCGCCGAGGAGCTGGGCATCGACCTGTCGCGGCGCGAGCCGAGCAGCGTCGAAGAGGTCTAGCAGCCGGTCGCCCGGCGCCGTGGTGCGCCGGGCAAGGCCGACTGCCGCACTGACTGCCTGAACGAGCAAACACCAACGAAAGCAGGCGAAACTCCGTTGTTGGACGTCAACTTCTTCGACGAGCTGCGCATCGGTCTGGCCACGGCCGATGACATCCGGACGTGGTCGCACGGCGAGGTCAAGAAGCCTGAAACGATCAACTACCGCACCCTGAAGCCGGAGAAGGACGGGCTCTTCTGCGAGAAGATCTTCGGGCCGACCCGGGACTGGGAGTGCTACTGCGGCAAGTACAAGCGGGTCCGGTTCAAGGGCATCATCTGTGAGCGCTGCGGCGTCGAGGTGACCCGGGCAAAGGTACGCCGGGAGCGGATGGGCCACATCGAGCTGGCCGCGCCGGTCACCCACATCTGGTACTTCAAGGGCGTCCCGAGCCGGTTGGGCTACCTGCTCGACCTGGCGCCCAAGGACCTCGAGAAGATCATCTACTTTGCCGCCTACCTGATCACGAGTGTGGACGCCGACCGTCGGCACGTCGACCTGCCGAGCATCGAGGCGCAGATCTCGGTCGAGCGGCAGCGGATCGAGGACAAGAAGAACGTCGACGCCGAGACCCGGCAGCGCAAGCTCGAAGAGGACCTGGCGGCCCTGGAGGCCGAGGGCGCCAAGGGCGACGCCCGCCGCAAGGTCCGCGAGGGCGCCGACCGCGAGCTGCGGCAGATCCGCGACCGGGCGCAGCGTGAGCTCGACCGCCTCGAGGAGGTGCTCGACACCTTCCGTCGGCTCGAGCCCAAGCTGCTGATCAGCGACGAGATCCTCTACCGCGAGCTGCGAGACCGCTTCGGGCAGTACTTCAGCGGCGGCATGGGCGCCGAGGCGCTGCAGAAGCTGCTGGAAACCTTCGACCTCGAAGCCGAGGCGGAGTCGCTGCGCGAGACCATCCGCTCCGGCCGCGGCCAGCGCAAGGCGCGCGCGCTCAAGCGGCTCAAGGTCGTCTCGGCCTTTCTCAACACCCGGAACAGCCCGATGGGCATGGTGCTGGACTGCGTCCCGGTGATCCCGCCGGACCTGCGCCCGATGGTGCAGCTCGACGGTGGCCGGTTCGCCACCAGCGACCTGAACGACCTCTACCGCCGCGTGATCAACCGGAACAACCGGCTCAAGCGGCTGCTCGACCTCGGCGCGCCCGAGATCATCGTCAACAACGAGAAGCGGATGCTCCAGGAGGCCGTGGACGCGCTGTTCGACAACGGCCGCCGCGGCCGGCCGGTCACCGGACCGGGCAACCGGCCGCTGAAGTCGCTGTCCGACATGTTGAAGGGCAAGCAGGGCCGGTTCCGGCAGAACCTGCTGGGCAAGCGGGTGGACTACTCCGGCCGGTCGGTCATCGTCGTGGGCCCGCAGCTCAAGCTGCACCAGTGCGGGCTGCCCAAGCAGATGGCGCTCGAGCTGTTCAAGCCGTTCGTCATGAAGCGGCTGGTCGACCTCAACCACGCGCAGAACATCAAGAGCGCCAAGCGGATGGTCGAGCGCGCCCGGCCGGTGGTCTGGGACGTGCTGGAGGAGGTCATCACCGAGCACCCGGTGCTGCTCAACCGGGCGCCCACCCTGCACCGCCTGGGCATCCAGGCCTTCGAGCCGCAGCTGGTCGAGGGCAAGGCCATCCAGATCCACCCGCTGGTCTGTACGGCGTTCAACGCCGACTTCGACGGCGACCAGATGGCGGTGCACCTGCCGTTGTCGGCCGAGGCACAGGCCGAGGCCCGGATCCTGATGCTGTCGAGTAACAACATCCTCTCGCCCGCGTCCGGTCGACCGATCACCTCACCGACCCAGGACATGGTCCTGGGGCTGTACTACCTGACTCTGGACCAGGCCGAGGCGCTCGGCGAAGGCCGGGTGTTCTCTAGCGTCGCCGAGGCGCAGATGGCCTACGACGCCCGCGAGCTCGACATCCAGGCCACGGTGAAGGTCCGGCTGGCGGACGCCGTGCCGCCCAAGGGCTGGGTGCCGCGTCGGGACGAAGAGGGAGAGCCGGTCGAAGGCCCCGGCACTGCAGCCGGGATCCTGCTGGAGACCACGTTGGGCCGCTGCCTGTTCAACGAGGCGCTGCCGGTGGACTACCCCTTTGTCAACGAGGAAGTGGCCAAGCGCCAGCTCGGCGCAATCGTCAACGACCTGGCCGAGCGCTACCCCAAGGTGCAGGTGGCCGCGACCCTGGACGCGCTCAAGGCGGCCGGGTTCCACTGGGCGACCCGGGCCGGCGTCACGATCGCCATCGACGACGTTGTCACCCCACCGCAGAAGCAGGACATCCTGGACAAGCACGAGGCGGACGCGGAAAAGATCGAGAAGCAGTACCAGCGGGGCGTGATCACCGAGCAGGAGCGCCGCCAGGAGCTGATCGAGATCTGGACCAAGGCGACCGCGGAGGTCGCCGACGCGATGGCGGCGCACTTCCCCCCGACCAACCCTGTCTACATGATGGTCCACTCCGGCGCCCGCGGAAACATGATGCAGGTGCGGCAGATCGCCGGCATGCGTGGTCTGGTGGCCAACCCCAAGGGCGAGATCATCCCGCGGCCGATCAAGGCTAACTTCCGCGAAGGCCTGACCGTACTGGAGTACTTCATCTCCACCCACGGGGCCCGTAAGGGGCTGGCCGACACGGCCCTGCGCACCGCTGACTCGGGCTACCTCACCCGCCGGTTGGTCGACGTCTCCCAAGACGTGATCATTCGGGAGGAGGACTGCGGGACCGAGCGGGGCATCACGCTGCGCATGGCCGCGGCCGGTCGCGACGGTGTGCTCAAGCGCGACGAGCACGTCGAAACCAGCGTCTACGCCCGCACGCTGGCGGCCGACGCCGTCGGCCCCGACGGCACGGTCGTGGCGCTGGCCGGCTCGGACCTCGGCGACGTGGTCATCACCAGCCTGGTCGAGGGTGGGGTCGAGCATGTCAAGATCCGCTCGGTGCTGACCTGTGAGTCCAAGGTGGGCACCTGCGCGGTGTGCTACGGCCGGTCGCTGGCCACCGGGAAGACGGTCGACGTCGGCGAAGCGGTCGGCATCATCGCCGCCCAGTCCATCGGCGAGCCGGGCACACAGCTGACCATGCGGACCTTCCACACCGGCGGCATCGCCGGCGAGGACATCACCCACGGCCTGCCCCGAGTGGTGGAGCTGTTCGAGGCCCGCACCCCGAAGGGCGTGGCCCCGATCACCGAGGTCGCCGGGCGGGTCAAGATCGAGGACACTGACAAGGCTCGCAAGATCACCGTTACGCCGGACGACGGGTCCGAGGAGCTGCCTTACTCGGTGCCCCGCCGGGCTCGGCTCCGGGTGTCCGACGGCGAGCACGTCGAGGTTGGCCAGCAGCTGGTCGAAGGCGCGGTCAACCCGCACGAGGTGCTGCGCATCCAGGGTCCACGTGAGGTGCAGGTGCACCTGGTCAAGGAGGTGCAGGCGGTCTACCGCTCGCAGGGCGTGTCAATCCACGACAAGCACATCGAGACGATCGTGCGCCAGATGCTCAAGCGGGTGAACGTGCTGGAGGCCGGCTCCACCGACTTCCTGCCCGGCGCGCTGGTCGAGCGGGCTCGGTTCGAGTCAGAGAACCGTCGGGTGGTCGGCGAGGGGGGCGAGCCCGCCTCGGCGCGGCCGGTGCTGATGGGCATCACCAAGGCCTCACTGGCGACCGAGTCGTGGCTGTCGGCGGCGTCGTTCCAGGAGACCACCCGGGTGCTCACCGATGCGGCGATCTCGGCTCGCAGCGACTCGCTGCTCGGGCTGAAGGAGAACGTCATCATCGGCAAGCTCATCCCGGCCGGGACCGGCATGGCCCGGTACCGCAACATCCGGGTGGAGCCGACCGAGGAGGCCCGGGCGCAGGCCTACGCGATGACGCCGTACGACGAGACCGACTGGACCAGCTCGCCGTTCGGGCAAGGGTCCGGCCAGGCGGTGCCGTTGGAGGACTTCGACTACGGGCGGAGCACCGACAGCTCTTACCGGTAGCGAGGCAACCGGCTGCCGGCCAAGCAACCGGCTGCCGGACCCCGGCACCGCCCCGAGCATCTTCGGTGCGGGCGCCGGGTTACCCCGCGGCCTCGGCAACCGGGACCAGCTGGCGCCGCGGCCCGCTCACCGGGCCGAAAGCTGCGGCCCGCAGCTCGGCGAAGGCGGCCGTGAGTGCGGGCGGCTGATAGCTCGCGTTCAGCCCGCTGGGGTTGGGCAGCAGCCACACTCCGGCTGGGCCGAGCCGGTCGGGTTGCGGTCCCACCGCAGCCCGCGGCCGGCCAGAGGCCAGCCGGTACGCCGTCAGCCCCAGCACCGCCACCCACGCCGGTCGCCACCGAGTGGCCAGCGTGGTCAGCGGCGCCAGCCCGGACCGCAGCTCGGCCGCGGTCAGCTCGTCGGCCCTGTTGGTTGCTCGGGCAACCAGGTTGGTGATGCCGAGCCCGGCCGCCAGCAGCTCGGCGGTGTCCTGCGGGCGCAGCCGCCGCGGCGTCAGCCCGGCCGCGTGCAAGGTGGACCACAGCCGGTTCGTGGGCCGCCCGAAGTGGTAGCCCACGGTGGCCGAGTACGTCGAGGGGTTGATGCCGCACAGCAGCACCCGCATTCCCGGACCGACCAGGTCCGGCACGGTGCCGCCGTACGCCGCGGCCAGCTCCGCGCGGGTCGGCGCGCGGGTGGGCAGGCGGGTGGGCAGAGCGCTCACTTTGACCTTCTCGGGACGGCTCGGTAGGGTTTCTGATTGTGCCTGGGGCGACCTGGGCCTTCCCGCGCGTCCGCCCGCTGGGCGGGCGGCGCCGCGACATCTCCAGTTCCGTCGTCATGGGCGGAGCCGGCCCGGGCGACACACCCGACCCCGGGGGTCGGGGCGAGCCCCGCGGCGGCACTGGGCCGGCAGTTAGATCGCCGACCCGCCGAGCACCACTCGCACCACCTCACCACCCGGACCCGGACCCGGACCGGATCCGGACTCGACGCGCGCACCACCCCGAACGAAAGAAGCAGCCGACCTCATGCCCACGATCTCCCAGCTGGTCCGCAAGGGCCGTCAGGACAAGATCACCAAGACCAAGACGCCGGCGCTCAAGGGCAGTCCCCAGCGCCGTGGGGTCTGCACGCGCGTCTACACCACCACGCCGAAGAAGCCGAACTCGGCGCTGCGCAAGGTGGCTCGCGTGCGGCTCACCAGCGGCATCGAGGTCACCGCCTACATCCCCGGCGTCGGCCACAACCTGCAGGAGCACTCAATCGTACTGGTCCGGGGGGGCCGGGTGAAGGACCTGCCGGGCGTGCGCTACAAGATCATTCGTGGCTCCCTGGACACTCAGGGCGTGCGCAACCGCAAGCAGGCGCGTAGCCGCTACGGCGCGAAGAAGGAGAAGTAGGCATGCCGCGCAAGGGTCCGCCCCCGAAGCACCCCATCGTCACCGACCCGGTCTACGGCTCACCGCTGGTCACCAGCCTGGTCAACAAGGTGCTGTTGAAGGGCAAGCGCTCGGTCGCCGAGCGCATCGTCTACGGCGCTCTGGAGGGCTGTCGGGACAAGACCGGCACCGATCCGGTGATCACACTCAAGCGAGCGCTCGACAACGTCAAGCCCACGCTGGAGGTCAAGAGCCGTCGCGTCGGGGGCGCCACCTACCAGGTTCCGATCGAGGTCAAGGCGCCGCGCAACACCACCCTGGCGCTGCGCTGGTTGATCACCTACAGCCGGGCGAGGCGGGAGAAGACCATGACCGAGCGGCTCATGAACGAGCTGCTGGACGCGAGCAACGGCCTCGGCGCCAGCGTCAAGCGACGCGAGGACGTACACAAGATGGCGGAGTCCAACAAGGCCTTCGCGCACTACCGCTGGTAGCCGAGATCCGGCCCCCGCAACTGTGCCCAACGCAGAGACCAACAGAGGAATCGTCGCAGTGGCAGACGTCGGCAGCGAGCTCGCCAGGACCCGGAACATCGGGATCATGGCGCACATCGACGCGGGCAAGACCACGACCACCGAGCGCATCCTGTTCTACACCGGCATCAACTACAAGATCGGCGAAGTGCACGAGGGCGCCGCGACGATGGACTGGATGCCGCAGGAGCAGGAGCGCGGCATCACCATCACCTCCGCCGCCACCACCTGCACCTGGCGGGACCACACCATCAACATCATCGACACGCCGGGTCACGTCGACTTCACCGTCGAGGTGGAGCGATCGCTGCGGGTGCTCGACGGGGCAGTCGCCGTATTCGACGCCGTTGCCGGCGTGGAGCCGCAGTCGGAGACGGTGTGGCGCCAGGCGGACCGTTACGGCGTACCGCGGATCTGCTTCGTCAACAAGATGGACCGCGTCGGCGCGGAGTTCCACCGCACGGTAGACATGCTGGTTAGCCGGCTGCACGCCGTACCGCTGGTCGTCCAGCTGCCGTGGGGCGTGGAGAGCGACTTCCGCGGCGTCATCGACCTGATCAACATGAACGCCCTGCTGTGGCAGACCGAGGGCAAGGGCGACAAGTTCGACATCGTCTCGATCCCGGACGATCACCTTGAAGCCGCCCTGGAGTGGCGGGAGAAGCTGTTCGAGACCCTCGCCGACCACGACGATACGATCATGGAGCAGTACCTCGAGGGAGAGACGCCCGACCACGACCAGCTGGTGGCGGCGATCCGGCGGGCCACGGTGGCCAGCAAGCTCACCCCCGTGCTCTGCGGCACCGCGTTCAAGAACAAGGGCGTTCAGCCCATGCTCGACGCCGTGGTGGAGTTCCTGCCCAGCCCGCTCGACGTCGGGTCGATCACCGGACACGCGGTGGGCGACGAGGGGACCAAGGTCATCCGCCATCCCAGCGAGGAGGAGCCGTTCTCCGCGCTGGCGTTCAAGATCATGACTGACCAGTACTTCGGGAAGCTGACCTACATCCGGGTGTACTCCGGCCGGCTGCATGCCGGCTCGCCGGTGCTCAACTCCACCAAGGACCAGAAGGAGCGCATCGGCAAGATCATGCAGATGCACGCCAACCACCGGGAGGAGCGCGCCGGCGTCCACGCTGGCCAGATCGTCGCGGTGGTCGGCCTGAAGAACACCACCACCGGCGACACCCTCTGCGACCCGCAGCAGCCGGTGATCCTGGAGTCGATGAGTTTCCCGGCTCCGGTCATCCACGTCGCGATCGAGCCGAAGACGAAGGCCGACCAGGAAAAGCTCGGTACCGCGATCCAGCGCCTGGCCGAGGAGGACCCGACCTTCCAGGTCCGCCAGGACGAGGAGACCGGGCAGTCGATCATCGCCGGCATGGGCGAACTGCACCTCGACGTGTTGGTGGACCGGATGCGCCGGGAGTTCAAGGTCGAGGCCAACGTCGGCAAACCGCAGGTGGCCTACCGGGAGACCGTCCGCCGCAAGGTGGAGAAGATCAACCTCAAGTACGCCAAGCAGTCCGGCGGCCGCGGCCAGTACGGGCACGTGGTCATCGACCTCGAGCCCAGCGGCGGCGACGGCGGCGGGTACGAGTTCGTCAACGCCATCACCGGCGGGCGCATCCCGCGCGAGTACATCCCGTCGGTGGATGCCGGCTGCCAGGAGGCGATGGAGTTCGGCGTGCTGGCCGGCTATCCGCTGGTGGACCTCAAGGTGACCTTGCGGGACGGCTCCTACCACGACGTGGATTCCTCCGAGATGGCGTTCAAGATCGCCGGCTCGATGGCGCTCAAGGAAGCCGCCCGCAAGGCGGACCCGGTGCTGATGGAGCCGATGATGGCCGTCGAGGTCACCATGCCCGAGGACTTCATGGGCGACGTGATCGGCGACCTGAACTCCCGCCGCGGCCATATTCAGGCCATGGACGAGCGCGCCGGCGCGCGGGTGGTGCGGGCGCTGGTGCCGCTGTCGGAGATGTTCGGTTACGTCGGCGACCTGCGCAGCAAGACCCAGGGTCGGGCCAGTTACACCATGCAGTTCGACTCCTACGCCGAGGTCCCGGGCAACGTCGCGAAGGAGATAATCGCGAAGGCACACGGAGAGTGAGCGCCAGCGAACGGGTCCGCGTGCCGAGCCATGGACACAGCGAAGGCGCACGGAGAGTAAGAACGACATCCCAGTAGTTAGTCCGCCCACCGACCAGCAGACCCGTTGTACGGCGTAAGACCCATAGTCTCGAGGAGGGCATCAGTGGCGAAAGCGAAGTTCGAGCGGACCAAGCCGCACGTCAACATCGGCACCATCGGTCACATCGACCACGGCAAGACCACGCTGACCGCGGCCATCACCAAGGTTCTGCACGACGCGCACCCCGAGCTCAACCCCTTCACGCCGTTCGACCAGATCGACAAGGCGCCGGAGGAGAAGGCCCGGGGAATCACGATCTCCATTGCGCACGTGGAGTACCAGACCGACAATCGGCACTACGCCCACGTCGACTGCCCCGGCCACGCCGACTACATCAAGAACATGATCACCGGCGCGGCGCAGATGGACGGCGCCATCCTGGTGGTCTCGGCGGCCGACGGCCCGATGCCGCAGACCAAGGAGCACGTGCTGCTGGCCCGTCAGGTTGGCGTGCCCTACATCGTGGTCTTCCTCAACAAGGCCGACATGGTCGATGACGAGGAGATCCTCGAGCTGGTCGAGCTCGAGGTTCGCGAGCTGCTCTCGTACTACGAGTTCCCGGGCGACGACCTTCCGGTGATCCGCGGCTCGGCGCTCAAGGCGCTCGAGGGCGACGCCGAGTGGACCGGCTCCATCCTCGAGCTGATGGACGCCTGTGACTCCGCCATCCCGGAGCCCGAGCGCGACATCGACAAGCCGTTCCTGATGCCGATCGAAGACGTCTTCACCATCACCGGCCGCGGCACCGTGGTCACCGGTCGGGTCGAGCGCGGCGTGGTCAAGGTCGGCGAGACGATCGAGATCGTCGGCATCAAGGAGAAGGTCCAGAGCACGACGGTCACCGGTGTCGAGATGTTTCGCAAGCTGCTCGACGAGGGCCGCGCCGGCGACAACGTCGGCCTGCTGCTGCGCGGCATCAAGCGCGAGGAGGTCGAGCGCGGGCAGGTCATCTGCAAGCCGGGTTCGATCACCCCGCACAAGGAGTTCGAGGCCCAAGTTTACATCCTGAGCAAGGACGAGGGTGGCCGGCACACGCCGTTCTTCAACAACTACCGGCCGCAGTTCTACTTCCGGACCACCGACGTCACCGGCGTCGTCACTCTGCCCGAAGGCGTCGAGATGGTCATGCCCGGTGACAACACCGAGATGAGCGTCACCCTGATCCAGCCGATCGCCATGGAGGAGGGCCTGCGCTTCGCCATCCGCGAGGGCGGCCGCACCGTGGGCGCCGGTCGGGTCATCAAGATCAACAAGTAGCTCCGCGGTGAGTACGGCGACCCCGCCCGCCCGGGCAGCGGTCGCCGTACTCACCGGACACGGCACCCAGCGGCCACTCCCAGCAGCAGCTAGACGAAGGACACCGAAGCCACCATGGCGGGACAGAAGATCCGCATCCGGCTCAAGGCCTACGACCACGAGGTCATCGACAGCTCGGCGCGCAAGATCGTCGACACGGTGACCCGGACGGGCGCCCAGGTCGCGGGCCCGGTGCCGCTGCCGACCGAGAAGAACGTGTACTGCGTGATCCGCTCGCCACACAAGTACAAGGACAGCCGGGAGCACTTCGAGATGCGCACGCACAAGCGGCTCATCGACATTCTCGACCCAACGCCGAAGACCGTGGACTCGCTGATGCGCCTGGACCTGCCGGCCGGCGTCGACATCGAGATCAAGCTGTAGGGACGACGCAGACATGGCAGATCACAGACTGAGGTCGATCCAGGGGATCCTGGGTGAGAAGCTCGGCATGACCCAGGTCTTCGACGCGGACAACCGGATGGTGCCGGTGACCGTGGTCAAGGCCGGCCCGTGTGTCGTCACCCAGGTCCGTACGCCGGACAAGGATGGCTACTCCGCGGTCCAGATCGCCTTCGGGGCGGTCGACCCGCGCAAGGTCACCAAGCCCGAGACCGGCCACTTCCGCAAGGCAGGGGTGCCGCCGCGGCGCTACCTGGTCGAGGTCCGCACGCCCGACGCCTCGACGTACCAGGTCGGCCAGGAGGTGACCGCTGAGACCTTCGCGGCGGGCGCCCGGGTCGACGTCGTGGGTACCAGCAAGGGCAAGGGCTACGCCGGCGTCATGAAGCGGCACAACTTCGCCGGACTGGGTGCCTCGCACGGCACCCAGCGGATGCACCGTTCGCCGGGCTCGATCGGCGCCTGTGCCACCCCGGCCCGGGTCTTCAAGGGGACCCGGATGGCCGGCCGGATGGGCGGCGCCCGCACCACGACGCTGAACCTCACCGTGCACGCGGTCGACGCCGACCGCGGCCTGCTGCTGATCAAGGGCGCCGTTCCCGGCCCTACCGGCGGCACCGTGTTGGTCCGGACCGCTGTCAAGGGCGGCTCGACCGGTGGGGCGGTGCCGGCATGAGCACGCTGGACGAGACCCCCCCCGAGGGGGACCTCGCTCGCACCGTGGAGCTGCCGGCTGAGGTCTTTGACGTGCAGGTCAACGTGCCGCTGATCCACCAGGTGGTGGTGGCGCAGCTCGCCGCCGCCCGCCAGGGCACGCATGACACCAAGACCCGAGGCGAGGTCCGCGGCGGTGGCCGCAAGCCGTACCGGCAGAAGGGCACTGGCCGGGCGCGGCAGGGCTCGAGCCGCGCGCCGCAGTTCACCGGCGGTGGCACGGTCTTCGGGCCGACCCCGCGCAACTACGCGCAGAAGACGCCGAAGAAGATGAAGGTGGCGGCGTTGCGGGGGGCGTTGTCCGACCGCGCCCGCGGCGATCGGTTGCACGTCGTCTCCGGCCTGGTGCCGGGCGACGTGCCCTCGACGCGCTTGGCCGTGCGCGCCCTGGCCCGAATCACCGAGCGCCGGCACGTGCTCGTGGTGGCCGACCGCAGCGACGAGCTCACCTGGAAGAGCCTGCGCAACGCGCCGAACGTGCACCTGATCGCGCCCGGTCAGCTCAACACCTACGACGTGCTGGTCAGCGACGACGTGGTCTTCACCGAGGGGGCGTACGCCGCGTTCCTCGCCGGTCCACCGAAGGGCCGGGCCGGAGCCAGCCCCTTCGGTGAGCAGCTGGCCGGCGCGGACGAGCTCTCCGACCTGGCCGCCGCCGTGGACACCCTGGCGCCCGGACCGACCGACGCCGGCGGCGCCCACCCGGACACCAGCGACCAGACCGACAGCGACCAGACCGACCGCGACCAGACCGACACCGGCGCCACCAACAGCGACCAGACCGACAGCGACCAGACCAACCAGACCGACATCCAGGAGGCTTCCGTGTCCGAGACCCCCGCCACCGAGGCGGCCAAGGCGGACGCGGACGAGATCACCGGTTTAGATCAGTGATTCCCGACCCCCGCGACGTACTGCTCTCTCCGGTCATTTCGGAGAAGAGCTACGGCCTGCTGGACGAGAACAAGTACACGTTCATCGTCGCACCGGACGCCAACAAGACTCAGGTCAAGATCGCGGTCGAGCAGGTGTTCGGCGTCAAGGTGACCGGGGTGAACACGCTGAACCGGCCGGGCAAGCGCAAGCGCAGCCGGGCCGGGTTCGGCCGCCGCAAGAACACCAAGCGCGCGGTCGTCAGCGTCGCGCCGGGCGACCGGATCGAGATATTCGGTGGTCCGGTCGCCTGACGGCGACCGGACCAAGACCGCACAGGAAGCGTCAGAAGGACTCCATGGGCATCCGCAAGTACAAGCCGACCACGCCGGGGCGCCGGGGCGCCAGCGCGTCCGACTTCGTCGAGATCACCCGTGACCAGCCGGAGAAGTCACTGGTGCGTCCGCTGCACGGCAAGGGCGGCCGCAACTCCTACGGCCGGGTGACCACCCGCCACCAGGGCGGCGGCCACAAGCGGGCGTACCGGCTGATCGACTTCCGGCGCAACGACAAGGACGGCGTGCCGGCGAAGGTCGCCCACATCGAGTACGACCCCAACCGCACGGCCCGGATCGCGCTGCTGCACTACGCCGACGGCGAGAAGCGCTACATCCTCGCTCCGACCCGACTGCGGCCGGGCGACTCGGTGGAGGCCGGCGTCGGCAGCGACATCAAGGCCGGCAACAGCATGCCCATGCGCAACATCCCGGTCGGTACGGTGATTCACGCGATCGAACTTCGCCCGGGCGGCGGCGCCAAGATCGCGCGGTCGGCCGGGGCCAGTGTGCAGCTGGTGGCCAAGGACGGTCCGTACGCCCAGCTGCGGATGCCCTCGGGCGAGATCCGCAACGTCGACGTGCGCTGTCGCGCGACCATCGGCGAGGTGGGCAACGCCGAGCAGTCCAACATCAACTGGGGCAAGGCCGGCCGGATGCGGTGGAAGGGCGTGCGCCCGACCGTGCGCGGGGTGGCCATGAACCCGATCGACCACCCGCACGGCGGCGGCGAGGGCAAGACCTCCGGCGGCCGGCACCCGGTGAACCCGGCGGGCAAGCCGGAGGGCCGCACCCGCCGCCGCAAGCCGAGCGATGACCTCATCCTCCGCCGCCGCAAGATCAACAAGAAGCGCTGAGAGCGTTGAAGGGAATTGGGTAGGCGATGCCGCGCAGCCTGAAGAAGGGGCCGTTCGTCGACGACCACCTGCTCAAGCGGGTGGACGTGCAGAACGACAAGGGCACCAAGAACGTCATCAAGACCTGGTCCCGGAGGTCCACTGTGATCCCGGACATGCTCGGCCACACCATCGCCGTGCACGACGGGCGTAAGCATGTCCCGGTGTTCATCACCGAGGGCATGGTTGGTCACAAGCTCGGTGAGTTTGCGCCGACCCGGACCTTCCGCGGCCACGTCAAGGACGACCGGAGGTCCCGCCGTGGCTGAGCGCGTCGCCGGCTCGGCGCCGACCGCGCCCTCGGCGCTGGCCAAGGCCCGCAACGCCAACGTCGCGCCGCGCAAGGCGCGCCGGGTGGTTGACCTCATTCGCGGGCAGAAGGCCAGCGACGCGGTCGCCATCTTGACCTTCGCCCCGCAGGCGGCCAGCGAGAACGTCGTCAAGGTCTTGCGCAGCGCCATGGCCAACGCCGAGCACAACGAGCGGGTGGACCAGGACTCGCTCTGGGTCTTGGCGGCGTACGTCGACCAAGGCCCGACGCTGAAGCGGTTCCGCCCGCGGGCGCAGGGCCGGGCCTACCGGATCCGCAAGCGCACCAGTCACATCACCGTCGTGGTGGAGTCCCGGCCGCAGGCGAGCGCGTCGCGGTCGGCAGCCAGGTCGGCCACGCGGGCCGCCCGGTCGGTAGCGGCTCGCCCGTCCACATCCAGTACGACCGCGAAGGGAAGGACCCAATAGTGGGCCAGAAAGTCAACCCGCATGGGTTCCGCCTCGGCATCACCACCGACTGGACCTCCCGGTGGTACGCCGACAAGCTTTACAAGGACTACGTCGGCGAGGACGTCGCGATCCGGCGACTGATGGGCAAGGGCATGGAGCGGGCCGGCATCAGCCGGGTCGACATCGAGCGCACCCGCGACCGCGTCCGGGTCGACATCCACACCGCCCGGCCGGGCATCGTCATCGGCCGCCGCGGGGCCGAGGCCGACCGCATCCGCGGTGAGCTGGAGAAGCTCACCAAAAAGCAGGTGCAGCTGAACATCCTCGAGGTCAAGAACCCGGAGAGTGACGCGCAGCTGGTGGCCCAGGGCGTGGCCGAGCAGCTGTCCAGCCGGGTGAGCTTCCGCCGGGCGATGCGCAAGGCCATGCAGTCGGCGATGAAGAGCCAGGGGGTCAAGGGCATCCGGGTTCAGTGCGCCGGTCGCCTCGGCGGCGCCGAGATGTCGCGGTCGGAGTTCTACCGCGAAGGTCGGGTGCCGCTGCACACCCTGCGCGCGAACATCGACTACGGCATCTACGAGGCGCGCACCACCTTCGGTCGAATCGGCGTCAAGGTGTGGATCTACAAGGGCGACGTCGTGCAGAGCCGGGCCGAGCGCGAGGCGCAGGAGCAGGCGTTGCGGCAGCAGCAGCGCAGCCGTCCGCAGCGCCGAGGTCCTCGATCCGGCTCGAGCGGGACCACGGCTGGCGGCACCGACGCCGGCCGGGGCGCCGCGGCTTCTCCCCAGGTCAACCCCCCGGCCGAGCCAAGTGCCGACGCTGCCGAGATCCCGGTGGGGCCGGACCCGGTGACGCCGACCGAGGCCACCGTCGACGCGACCGGAAAGGAGGGCTGAGCCCATGTTGATCCCACGTCGGGTCAAGCATCGCAAGCAGCACCATCCGGACCGCTCCGGGCAGGCGAAGGGCGGGACCAAGGTGACCTTCGGTGAGTACGGCATCCAGGCCCTGGAGCCGGCTTACGTCACCAACCGACAGATCGAGTCGGCCCGAATCGCCATGACTCGGCACATTCGCCGTGGCGGCAAGGTGTGGATCAACATCTACCCGGACCGGCCGCTGACGAAGAAGCCGGCGGAAACCCGGATGGGCTCGGGCAAGGGCTCGCCGGAGTGGTGGATCGCCAACGTCAAGCCCGGTCGGGTGATGTTCGAGCTGGCCGGAGTGCCGGAGCCAGTGGCGCAGGAGGCGCTGCGGCGGGCGATGCACAAGCTGCCGATGAAGTGCCGGTTCGTCCGGCGCGAGGCCGGGGAGGCGTGATGGCAACCAACATCACCCAGGAGCTACGCGAGCTGCCCGACGAGGACTTGGTCACCCGGCTGCGCGAGGGCAAGGAAGAGCTGTTCAACCTTCGGTTTCAGGTGGCCACCGGGCAACTGGACAACAACCGGCGGCTGCACACCGTTCGCCGGGACATCGCCCGCATCTACACGGTCATGCGCGAGCGGGAGCTCGGCATCGTCCCGGCCGACGTTCCGGGTGGCGCTGTGGCAGGTGGCGCTGTTCCGGGTGGCGCTGTTGAGGGTGGCGCTGTTGAGGGTGGCGCTGTTGAGGGTGGCAATGGGCCGAGCGACGAGGGTGTGGCATGACCGAAGGAAATGAGACCAGTGAGATGACCGAACCGACCGGCCGGGTTGAGGCCTCGGGCCAGCGCGGATTCCGCAAGACCCGGGAGGGTCTGGTGGTGGCCGACAAGATGGACAAGACGGTTGTCGTGGCTGTCGAAGACCGGGTGCAGCACCCGCTCTACGGCAAGACGATCCGCCGGACCAACAAGCTCAAGGCGCACGACGAGCGCAACAGCGCCGGCGTCGGCGACCGTGTCTTGCTGATGGAGACCCGCCCGTTGTCGGCCACCAAACGGTGGCGGCTGGTGGAGATCCTGGAGAAGGCCAAGTAAGCCCACCAGCAACGCAGCAGCACGGGCGGTTAGCAGCACGGCCGGCAGCAACGACCGGTCGGTACGGCGTCGTCGTACCGATCAACTCCGAGGAGTGGGCAGTGATACAGCAAGAGTCGCGGCTACGGGTCGCCGACAACACGGGCGCCAAGGAGATCTTGTGCATCCGGGTGCTCGGTGGCTCCGGGCGACGCTACGCCCGCATCGGCGACATCATCGTCGGCACCGTCAAGGAGGCCCTGCCGGGCGCCGGGGTGAAACGCGGTGACGTCGTCAAGGCGGTCGTCGTGCGCACCACCAAGGAGCGGCGGCGGAAGGACGGGTCTTACATCCGCTTCGACGAGAACGCCGCGGTGTTGATCCGCGACGGCGGTGACCCCCGTGGAACCCGCATCTTCGGTCCGGTTGGCCGCGAGCTCCGGGACAAGCGCTTTATGAAGATCATCTCACTGGCACCGGAGGTGCTCTAGACCATGCCCGGACTCCACGTCCGCAAGGGCGACACCGTGCAGGTGATCAGTGGCAAGGACCGCGGCCTGAAGGGCAAGGTGCTGGTGGCCTTCCCGACCCGCAACCGGGTGCTGGTCGAGGGGGCCAACCGGATCAAGAAGCACACCCGGGTGACGACGACCCAGCGGGGCGCGCAGTCCGGCGGCATTGTCACCCAGGAGGCGCCGCTGCACGTCAGCAACGTCCAGGTGGTCTGCCCGTCTTGTGGCAAGCCGTCGCGGCTCGGACACCGCCGCGACGACGACGGCCGCTCGGTGCGTACCTGCCGCCGCTGCGGCTCGGACATCTGAGGAGCGACCGACATGACAGTCACCGAAACCGACAGGCCCGCCACTGAGCGGGCGGTCCGGACCCGTCCCCGGCTCAAGCAGCGCTACCGCGACGAGATCGCCGGATCGCTGCGCGAGCAGTTCGGCTACCGCAATCCGATGCAGGTTCCGACCGTGACCAAGGTCGTGGTCAACATGGGCGTCGGCGAGGCGGCCCGGGACGGCAAGCTGATCGACGGCGCGGTGCGGGACATGACCGCCATCACCGGCCAGAAGCCGCTGGTGGTCAAGGCCCGGATCTCCGTCGCCCAGTTCAAGCTGCGCGAGGGCATGCCGATCGGCGTCAAGGTGACGCTGCGCGGCGACCGGATGTGGGAGTTCCTCGACCGGCTGCTTTCGGTGGCGCTACCACGCATCCGCGACTTCCGCGGCCTGTCGCCCACGCAGTTCGACGGCGCCGGCAACTACACTTTCGGGGTCTCCGAGCAGTCGATCTTCCATGAGATCGACTTCGACAAGGTGGACCGCCCCCGCGGCATGGACATCACGGTGGTCACAACCGCCCCGACCAACGACGAGGGGCGTGCCCTGCTGCGCGCGCTCGGCTTCCCGTACAAGGAGTCCTAACCAATGGCGAAGAAGGCCCTGGTCAACAAGGCCGCCCGCAAGCCGAAGTTCGCGGTCCGCGGCTACACCCGCTGCCAGCGCTGCGGTCGACCGCGGGCCGTGTACCGCACGTTCGGCCTGTGTCGGATCTGTCTGCGGGAGATGGCGCACGCCGGCGAGCTGCCCGGCATCACCAAGAGCTCCTGGTAAATCCGATTCCCGGCACCCGCATCCACCCCTTCGCCGCAGGCCCCTCGCGGGAACCGTGGCGAGAAAGGCAACTGAGGTAGTCAGTGCCATGACGATGACCGACCCGATTGCAGACATGCTCACCCGTCTGCGCAACGCCAACTCGGCGTACCACGACCGCGTGGTCATGCCGCATTCCAAGATCAAGGTGCACATCGCCGAGATCCTGCAGCAGGAGGGGTACGTCGCCGGCTGGACGGTCGAGGACGGGGACAAGGGCAAGACCCTGGCCATCGACCTCAAGTACGGCCCAAACCGGGAGCGGACGATTGCCGGCGTGAAGCGCATCTCCAAGCCGGGGTTGCGGGTCTACGCCAAGTCCACCGGTCTGCCTCGGGTCCTGGGGGGCTTGGGCATCGCGATCATCTCGACGTCGACCGGTCTGCTCACCGACCGGCAGGCGTCCAAGCGTGGAGTAGGCGGGGAAGTCCTCGCCTACGTCTGGTAGGGAGGCTCGCCATGTCTCGAATCGGCCGAATGCCCATCCCCGTGCCCACCGGCGTCGACGTCGCCATCGACGGGCAGCGCATCACCGTCACCGGACCCAAGGGCACGCTGTCGCACGCCGTCGCCAGCCCCATCACTATCGAGCGACGGGACGGCGAGCTCGTCGTCGCGCGCCCCGACGACGAACGGATGAGCAAGTCGCTGCACGGCCTGTCCCGGACCCTGGTGGCCAACATGGTCACCGGGGTGACCGACGGCTACGCCAAGACGCTGGAGATCGTCGGCGTGGGTTACCGGGTGCAAGCCCGCGGCGGCGACTTGGAGTTCGCGCTCGGCTTCAGCCACCCGGTGCCCGTACCGGCACCCGAGGGGATCGCCTTCGAAGTGCAGACCCCCACCCGGTTCGTGGTGCGCGGCATCGACAAGCAGAAGGTTGGCGAGGTGGCCGCCAACATCCGCAAGCTGCGCAAGCCGGATCCCTACAAGGGCAAGGGCGTGCGTTACCAAGGCGAAGTCATCCGCCGCAAGGTCGGAAAGACGGGTAAGTGATCGTGCCTGCTCAGACAGTGTCCACGAAGCGCACCAGCGCCACGCCGTCGGCCGCTCGCCGGCTCGGTCGGGCCCGCCGACATTTCCGGGTCCGGAAGAAGATCAGCGGGACGCAACTGCGCCCGCGGCTGGTCGTGACCCGGTCGGCCCGCCACATCTACGCCCAGGTCGTCGACGACGGCGTGGGACGCACGCTGGCCGCCGCCTCGACGTTGGACCCGACCGTGCGCGCAACGGACGGGGACAAGAAGGCGCGTGCCCGGGCCGTGGGCTCCCTGGTGGCGCAGCGGGCCCAGGAGGCCGGGATTGGGGCCGTCGTCTTCGACCGGGGGGGCAACGCCTACCACGGTCGGATCGCGGCGTTGGCCGATGCCGCCCGGGAAGGCGGGCTCGACTTCTGATGCCGATGTGTACCCCCGCGCCGAGGACACCTAGTCACCACTCAGTTCGTCAGACAGGAAGGCAAGCCTGATGCCAGGACCCCAGCGCCGCGGCAGCGGACCCGGTGGCGCCGCCACCGGTGATCGACGCGACCGGCGCGACGGCGGCCGTGGTGGCGGCGCCGCGGAGAAGACCGCCCACATCGAGCGCGTAGTGGCTATTAACCGGGTCGCCAAGGTCGTCAAGGGTGGCCGCCGGTTCAGCTTTACCGCCTTGGTCGTCGTCGGCGACGGTGACGGCACGGTCGGCGTCGGCTACGGCAAGGCCAAGGAGGTCCCGGCCGCCATCGCCAAGGGCGTCGAAGAGGCCAAGAAGCACTTCTTCCGGGTGCCGCGGATTGGCTCGACCATCCCACACCCGATCCAGGGTGAGGAGGCCGCCGGTGTCGTCCTGCTCAAGCCGGCGAGCCCGGGTACCGGCGTCATCGCCGGCGGCCCGGTGCGCGCCGTACTGGAGTGTGCAGGGATCTCCGATATTCTGTCGAAGTCGCTGGGTTCGTCGAACCCGATCAACATCGTGCACGCCACCGTGGCTGCCCTGCGCGGCCTGGTCCGACCGGAGGAGGTCGCGGCCCGCCGTGGCCTGCCGATCGAGGACGTGGCCCCGGCCGCCATGCTGCGGGCGCGGGCCGGGGCGGGGGCGTGATGTCGCGCCTCAAGGTCACGCAGATCCGCTCGGGCATCGGCGGGAAGGAGAACCAGCGGCAGACGCTGCGTTCGCTTGGGCTCAAGCGGATCTCGCACACCGTCGTCAAGGAGGACCGCCCCGAGATCCGGGGCATGATCGCGACGGTCAGACACCTGGTCACGTTCGAGGAAGTGGACTGATCATGACGCTTAAGGTCCACCATCTGCGGCCGGCTCCCGGCGCGCATGCGCCGAAGACCCGGGTCGGGCGCGGCCAGGGCTCCAAGGGCAAGACTGCCGGCCGCGGCACCAAGGGCACCGGCGCCCGCAAGAACGTCCCCGACCGCTTCGAGGGCGGCCAGATGCCGCTGCACATGCGGCTGCCCAAGCTGAAGGGGTTTACGAACCGGTTTCGCACTGAATACCAGGTGGTCAACCTCGACCGGTTGGCCGAGCTGTTCCCGGCCGGTGGCGTGGTCGGCGTAGACGACCTCGTCCGGGTGGGCGCCGTTCGCCGGGGTGCCCCGGTGAAGGTCCTGGGCTCCGGCGAGCTCGGTGACGTGCGGTTGGAGCTGCGGGTAAACGCGTTCTCCGGCTCGGCCCGGGAGAAGATCTCGGCCGCCGGCGGCACGGCCACCGCCATCTAGCGAGAACCGGTGGCGGGCGGGGCAGCCCTCGACCAGAGCGCATGACGCCGCAGGAACCGCATGCCGGCCAGCATCGGGTCGGCAACGTCCTAGAGAATCACAGTCCTAGAGAATCACAGTCCTAGAGAATCACA
>Ga0208079_1000021_pt1 | contig 91954 bp, 85 predicted proteins | sample NGESurdeep092012_5_FD_184474 | JGI IMG/M metagenome (GOLD analysis project Ga0208079, IMG submission 184474) | Arctic peat soil microbial communities from Barrow, Alaska - NGEE Surface sample 210-2 deep-092012 (SPAdes) | ecosystem: Environmental > Terrestrial > Soil > Wetlands > Peat ... | reverse complement strand
CGGCCGTGGTCATTCCAGAGAACTCATCACCATGCAATGTTGCCGAACCATCTCCAACCAAACCTGCCGCTCCGTGTGCAGACAGTGTGGCCGCCAACACCCTGATCAGAATCGTGCCTCACCTGCAATTGCTTCTGCCACCGGGTCAAGGACGCCTTGCAGAGTCGAAACTGAGATCGGGTGTCCTCGACTGCGGACAACGCCGTCGATCGTGTGCCAATCCGAAATGCACGCCCACCCACTTGAAGTGACCACCGGAGCACTCAGGATTGCACCGGTTACTCAGCGCTCACACCCATGTTTGTTCGAGGGCCTCGTCGATAGGACCACCACGTTCGCTGATCGGCACCCGAAGCTGGCGGACCGTGTCTCGGTCGCTGCCGTGTTCGACGCTGTGGTCGCGAGCGACTTGACCGGCCGATTCAACGGTCGCATCCGAACCTCTGGCGATCCATGAACACTCGAGGCAGGCGGCATTGGCAACCATTGGGAGCCACAGCACGACGGGCGGGTGCGCGACTGGCCAGCTTGCAGGACCGACTCCCTTCTCAGACTCCCATCGAAGCCGGGCCCGCTCGCGAGATTCCCAAAGATCCCTGGCGAAACCTACGACCGTGGTGGCGTACTTCCATGAAGCGAAGCTGCTTCTGGGATGGATATGTCCGGGATAGAGCTGGCGGTAGTAGTCGGCCCAGATCTCCGTGGTTGGCCTGAATGAAGGTTCGACACCTGTCGATTCGGGAACCGATTCGGGAACCGATTCGGGAACGGGGACACACTCGCTGGCAGGGGTGTCCCCGCGATCCGCTACCGCGAACGTCTTGAGCAGCAGCCGATCTTCATCGCCCATCCTGAAGACCTCCCGAAGTGTCTGAATTGCTTGTCGTGCCACCTCAGCGGTTGCAGGACTGGTGGTCGGCTCGACTCTTCTCCAGTTAGGACTGGTGACCGGGTCAGGTGCTTCCCATTCGAGTTGTTCCAGCTTCTCCTCGTCGGCGGACGACAGGAGTTCAGTGTTCTCGAGATACCGGTTGCTCACGACCTCGACGATCAGTGAGCCGTCCTCATAGGCCAGTGCCTGCCAGAACCGATTCGTGCTCCGAGTGTCCTCGGCGATCAGTATCCACCGACCAGGCCGATTGCACAACTGATCGAGTAGCTCCGCCAGACCTCGCTCGAATGTGGCCAAGGTGATGATCGATTCGTAGTCGGCGTCGTTCCACGGACCAGTCGACGAAGGCGACAGTGACTGCTCGCGTTGTTCCTGAAGTACTTCTTCGGCTTGGGTGAGCCAGGCGTCCAGTGACGCAGTTGCTTTCGACACCATGGTGGTGACCTCCTCATCGAACCTGGCATTGCCACCGTGCCTCTCGGTCGGTTGGCGGAGCGTCATCGGGCCAGGCCCCTCGACTCCTCTGGATGTGTCAAGGACCATTGTAATTGATGCCTGTGACATCGAGGTTGGGCGCACCGCGATTCCGTTGACGGGCACAACGTCAGGAAATCGCCATCCTGGGTACTGGAGACCCGAGCACCCGACCAATGGCTATGGATCTGATGCACGGACTCGGGGTCGTGGACCGGCCCGGGAAGCCCGGAGGCGCGGGCCGATTCAGAGCGGTTCAGTGCGATTCAGAGCGGTTCAGTGCGATTCAGAGCCGTTCAGTGCGCTGCATCCCGCACGCCTTGCCTAGTCGCAGAACGCGTCGACGGTGAGCCGATGTAGAGCGACGAGGTCATCCATTTCGATACCACCTCCGGTGTAGCCACCGGCCAGGGCATAGACGAGCCGCTGATCCCGTTTGGCGGCCCACTCCGCCACCATGTGCTCACGCAGTTCAAGATCGGCGCTACTCACACCGCTGTTTGCCGGGTCCATGCCCGCGTTGTAGAGCACCAGGTCGAAGTTCCCTGCCCTATCGGCCAGTTCGAGAGCCTCGATGATGGCGTCGATGTAGTTGTCGACCTCGGCCATGAAGAGCGCATCAGCTGACGCCGGCGTCCAAGAGTCGAACGCGACGGTTGATACGTCGATCTGGACGACTTTGTCGGGTGCAGTCATTGACCGGGTACCGCCGCCACAATGGGCGTCGAAATCCAAGACGAGTACCCGCCCGGCGCCCCGGCCGAGGGCGTCAGTTGCCGCCACGACCAGACCGTTGAACGTGCAGAAGCCCGAGCCCCGCCCGGCCCGAGCGTGGTGAAGGCCTGACGATAAAGACCCTGCGACCCGGTTGGTGGAAGTCAGCACATCAGCTACGGCTGCGACCAGCCCGGTGGAGTGGGCGATAGCCATGGTGGGAACCTTCGGGTCCCAGTCGAACCCCTGGGACTCGGCCAGATGGGAGGGCGTGCCGGTGCTCACTGCTTTCACGTACTCAGAGTCGTGGACCCGGTCGATGATTGCCTTGGTGCGCTCGGTGAACGGACCAGGGTCAACGACCTTCGCTTCGCCACCGTCTTTGAGAGCGGCGGCGAGCTCACCGGACTTTCGAGTGGTGTCGAAGGCGTAGTCGGACGCGATGAAGTCTGCGTTGTAAAACACGTTGTACTTCATCATCTCATCTCGCATTTCCAAGCCTGCCGGTCAGCCTGCCGGTCAGCCTGCCGGTCAGCCTGCCATCGGCCAAAGGAATACTGTGGATCCTGTCTCTCACTCGTCGCCACCGATTGATGCCGGGGTTGGGAAGGCGGCCAGATGGACCAGGCACTTTTCATAGGAGAGGCCGATCCCTGCGACCTCCCCGTGCAGGAGGATCTCATCTCCGAGGCCAACCCCTCTTCCGGTGTCGCGCCCGGTGGCGTCGACCTGAGCGAGAAAGCGCTCGATGGTACTGATCGAACCAGTGCCCGAGATGGGCGACGGGGCATCGAGGGCGTGGCCGGCGATGATTCCCCGCAGGTATTTGTCCAGCGTGGAGGGCTTGTCGAAGAGGTCCAAGCCGACCACCTGTTCGCCGATGGTGCAGACGACTCCGATCTGGTTAGGGAGGGGCTTGATCTGGTCGAGTTGGTCGGCGATGCGGTCCTCCATCTCCTCTTGGACGTCATCGAGAGCGGAGGTCTCCGAGTAGACGTTGTGGGCCATCGACTGGCGGTTGACCTCTTCCCACACGCGGCCCTGGTCGGAGCGCCGACTGGAGATGTCGCCCGTCCTCGCCTCCAGATTCGCGATCTTGGTAGCCCGGAGCGACCCAGGTGCGTGCTTGCTGGAGGCGGATATGGTTCGCCTCGCCCCCCACCGACCTGCTTCGACGCATGAGACCGGCACAACGGTTCTGGCATGAGGTGGGCAGAGCACGGTCACGTTCATGGTGCGGTTCTGGTCACCGCCGACGAGCATCTCCCCTTCGACGAGGAGGATCGGAACCTCGGCGAGGTTGGTGATCGCCAGCGACGGCACTTCTGGCGGGTCGAGCTCACTTACCTCGATCAACCCGGCTTCGAATGCTTCGGGCCCGGTCAGGAATGCCGGCCCGTCCTTCTCCACACTTGTAAGCGGGAAGACACTGAGCCCACCGATCTCCAATCGGTCCCCCACCTCTACTTCGATTTCAAACATCTTCATGATCTGGCTCCTTTTTCCATTTCTTCGGACCCAGCGTGGAGCGAGGGTGTGACCGTTACACGGGTGTAATTCCGCGTGCAGACTGAGTGTTCGCCGCCTCACGATGCGCGAGAGCCGACAAAGTCGGGACAGAGGCGAAAATCTCCGGCACTCGGGCCCGGCTCCGCAGGCTCAGCCTCGCTCCGCAGGCTCAGCCTCGCTCCGCAGGCTCAGCCTCGCTCTGTGTCTTTCTCGGCCTGCTCAGCTCCCGGCCCGGCCCGGCTAGCGGGCGTAGCCGGGCGAGGGGAGGATCATCGAGTCGTGGAGGAACGTGCGCACGGATCCCTCATCAGTGATGTCCACCTCGTCGGAGGGGAGCACCGCGAAGGTGACCGCGAGGCGCGCGAGAAGCTCGGCCACGCCGCGGGCCCGGCGCGGGTCGAGGAACCGCGCGAGGTGCGGCGTGGCGCACTCGGTCACCAGCCGGAGCACCGATCGGGTCTCCTCGGTGCGGTCCATGGCGTCCGTGCGAACGAAGTGCGCGATGAGCGGCATCAGGGCCGGGTGCTCGACGAGTGCGCACCCTGCGGCCGTGACCCCCGCCGCCATCAGCTCCTCGAGACTTGGAGCCGCCGCCAGGCGCTCGCCGAGCCGGTCGAAGAACCGGTTCAGCTCGAGCCCCGCCGCCATGAGCAGGAGGGTCTCCTTGCCGCCCGGGAACGCCCGGTAGACCGTGGCCCTGCTGACACACGCCTCCTCGGCCACGTCGGCCAGGCCCGTCTTGGCCGTGCCCCAGCGGGCCACGCAGCGCAGGGCGGCCTCCATCACGCGCTCCTCGAGGCTCCCGGGAACGAGGGCGGGCCGTTCGCGGTCGATTGACAGGAGCGCCGCTCCTGTCGACCCGATGGGACTCATGGATGAGACATTATCATCAAAACTGTCTTGTATGTTGCATCCGACTCGTCTACGATGACAGATGTCCGGGAGCCACGAGCGAAGAGGTGTCATGAAAAAAGAACACCTCGATTTCGTGGTGGTGGTCGCCGGTGGTCACCGACAAGGCGAGCGCCGGTCCATGCGCACGGCCGGCCCGCCATACCGACCGCAGCTCGAATCGGCGGCGCGACGCCCGTGACCAGAACCACCTACGACGCGATTGTGATCGGCGCGGGGCACAACGGGCTCTGCCTGGCGGCCTACCTCCAGCGCGCTGGCCTGAGCACCCTGGTCGTCGAGCGTAGGCACGAGGAGGGCGGCGGCGCGAACACCGAGGAACCGGTCATGGCCGGCTTCCGGCACAACCTGCACGCACAGTACATGGAGTTCTTCGATGTCATGCCGATGATCCAGGATTTCGGCCTGGAGGACCTGGGCCTGCGAACGGTCATGCCCGAGGCCCAGGCAGGCATCGCCTTCGCCGACGCCAGGCCGCCAATCGTGATCCACCGCCCCGACCAGCCAGAGGCTACCCACGCGAGCATCGCCAGGTATTCGAGCGCGGACGCCGACCTCTTCGCGGAACTGAAACACCGGGCGGGCGCGCTCGAAGGGCTCGTCGCCGGCAGTCTCTACAACATCCCGAGCGCGGCCACAGGGGGACCGGACCTGCAGGCGGAGATGCTCGACGCGGTATTCGGCGACCTCGACATCGGCCACCACTACATCCAGAAATCCCCCAAACAGGTGATCGATGAGCTCTTCGACACCCCCGAGCTGCGCGCGCTGCTGTACCGGGTCACCGTGGAATGGGGTTTCCCAGTTGATCAGACAGGCACCGGTGTTGCGTTCCTGAGCTTCATCATGTGGACGGTTGGCAACTGGAAGCTCGCCCTCGGAGGCACCCACAGCCTGGCCAAGGCTATGACCCAAGCCTGCTACCGCGAGGGCGTCGATCTCCTCGAGAGCTGTTCCGTGGAGAAGATCCTCGTCGAGGACGGGCGGGCGGTGGGCGTACGCGATCGCCGGGGCGTCGAGTACCGGGCCTCGAAGGTTGTGGCCTCCAACGCGGACCTCCGCCAGACGCTGCTCGACATGGTGGGCGAGGACCATCTGAGCACGCTGTGGGTGAAGCGAGCGAGGGCATACCGCTACGGGCCGAGCCACGTCCTCGGGACGCCGATGTTCTGCCTCTACGAGCCACCCGCCTATGCCTCGGCGCGCTGGGATCCCGACATCGACCGATGCTTCTACACCATGGTCGGCTTCGACGGCCCCGAGGACACGATCCGCTACATCCGCGACGCCTACGGTGGGACTGTGCCCAAGCCTGCTGCGGGCACCTGGGTGAACAGCCTGTGGGACCGCTCCCAGGCCCCCACGGGGCGCCACGCCGCTACGGGCTGGTATTTCATGCCACCGGCGAGCGCGTTGTCACCGGCAGACTGGGCCGAGGTGCGCGCCACCTACAACGAGCGCTTCCTCGAAGTATGGCGCCAGCACGCGCCCAACATGACCTCTGAGAACGTCCTTGCCCACAAGCTCTACACCCCCGACCAGATGGAGCGGAAGAACCTCATGCGCGAAGGCGACTTCTCCAACGGGGAGTTCTCCCCCGACCAGATGGATGCGAACCGCCCGTTCCCCGAGGCGTCCAACTACCGCACCGAGGTCGACGGGCTCTACCTGTGCGGCCCGTCGGCACACCCCGGCGGGGGCATGCACGCCGCCTGCGGCTACAACGCCTACAAGGCGATCGCCGAGGACCTCGGGCTCCCGAGCCCCGCCGTGGCGACCCGGGGGTATTGAGATGCCCGTCATCTACACGGCCGACTGGTACTCCGCGGTGGTCGAGGCGATCAACACGCACGTCGCGGGGCTGCGGGGGGTGCCCGAGGGCGCCTGGACGTGCCGGATCGAGATCGCAGGCGACGGCGTATCGCCGTACGTCGCCGCCGGCGAGGAGCGCCACTTCCTCGTCCGCATCGACGGCGGCAGGTGCATCTGGTACCGCGAAGTGCTCGGCGAGGAGGAGGAGGGGACGGTCCTCGACTATCGGTTCCGCGGGCCGGCCGCGGTGTTCGACGAGATCGCCGCGGGGGCGATCGACCCGGTGGTCGCAGCGCTTCACGGGACGGTGAAGGTCCGCGGCGACATGCGCTTCCTCATGCGCCAGGCCGAGCTCGTCAAGACGCTGCTCGAGGCCTACGCAACGGGTGTTGTGGAGACCACATGGCCCCTCGGCGCGCCGCCGTATGCCGTCACGGGCGGCTCGAGCGATGCAACAACGGCGGGTGCACCGACGACCGCTGCGGCGGCGACGAGAGGTCCAGCGGATGCGTGACACCTACGACGTGGTGATCATAGGAGCGGGGCACAACGGGCTTACTCTCGGCGCCTACCTCGCGCGCAGCGGGCTCGAGGTGCTCGTGTGCGAACGCCGCCACGAGGAGGGCGGTGGCCTGTGCACCGAGGAGCTGACGCTCCCGGGGTTCCTGCACAACGTGCACGCCAACTATCACACCTTCGTCGACCTGGCCCCGCCGGTGACCGATCTCGAGTTGAGGGAGCACGGGGTGGAGTACGTGCGCCCCGAGGTGCAGATGGCGTCGGTGTTCACGGACGGCACCGCGCTGGTCATCCACTCCGACATCGACAAGACGTGCGCATCGATCGCGCGCTTCTCCGAGGACGACGCGGAGACTTTCCGCCGCCTGCACGCCGAAGCTCATGGGTACATCGACCTGCTGCTCGGCACGCTCATGTACCAGCCGCCGATGTCGGTGAAGGAGCTGACCAAGGCGCTGTCGGTCTTTGGTGTCGAGGAGGGCAGCGAATTCCTGTCGGTGAAGCTGCGGGTGGAGACGATCAACCAGTTCCTCGACCAGCACTTTACCCACCCGAAGGTGAAGGCCCATCTGGCGTTCCACGGGGCCGTGTGCGGCTACACCAACGACGTCAAGGGACTGGCGATAGGGTTCCCGTTGCTCGCCGGCAAGATCGACAATTGGAACCTCTGCGTCGGCGGCTCGCACCGGCTCGCCCACGCCCTCTGGCGCGACCTGGCCCAGCACGGCGGGGTGATGATCGCGGACGCTGACGTGGAACACATCGTGGTGCAGGACGGGCGCGCAGTGGGCGTACGCCTGACGGACGGGACCGAGATCACCGCGCGCCAGGCCGTGGCATCCACGGTGTCGGTCGAGCAGACCTTCCTCGAGTTCCTCGACCCGGCCTCGGTCGGCGAGGAGCTGGCGCACAAGGTGAAGACCAAGGTGCGCCACAAGGACTGGACGCTGTTCTCGGTTCATCTGGCGATGGACCGCCTGCCGGAGTACACCGCGGCGGAGTTCGACCCCGACGTGAACCGCGCGTGGGTGGTGAACCTCGGCTACGGCTCGCCCGAGGAACTCAACGCCGATTGGGCGACGATCCGGGCAGGCGGGCTTCCCGACCCCCACCCCAACGCGGCGGTCAACTCCCTGTACGACCCGACGGATGCTCCCGCTGGCTGCGCGACGGGGCTGCTCCGCCAGTTCGCGCCGTTCGCGCTATCGGACGGCGGCGAGGGCGCCTGGGACGAGATCGGCCCATACTACGGGCGCAAGTGCATCGAGGAATGGAGGCGGTTCGCCCCGAACCTCACCGACGACGCGTTCCTGGCGAGCGCGGTGTTCACGCCGCACGACATCGTACGCAAGCTCCCCAACATGATCAGGGGCGACTGGATGATGGGGGAGATAAGCCTCGACAACATGCTCGACCAGCGGCCGCTGCCCGAGCTCGGGCAGTACCGAACCCCCATCGAGCGGCTCTACATGGCCGGCTCGACCCAACACCCCCACGGGTTCATCACCTTCGGGCCCGCGTACAACGCGTTGGCCATCATGGCCGAGGACCTCGGAATAGAGCCGTGGTGGAGGAAGGTCTGAGCGAGGCGCGGCCTGGCGCGAGAGGAGCGGCCGCGCCGGTCGTGATCGTGCCAGGCGGCGAGGATGCCTCGGGCATGGCGACAATGATCGGCGGGCTGCTCGCGGACAACGTGCGCGACTTCCCGAGCCGGGCGCGTGCCGCGCGCCTGGCTCGCGGCGCTGTCGTGCTACAGGCCACCGATCGCGGGATAGCCGTGACGCTGTCGTTCGGTCGCGGCGAAGTGGCCGTCACCGACGGAGCGACACCGGGGGTCGCTGTGATCGCTGGCGCCTGGCTCGACATGGCGCAGCTCTGCAGCGGCCAGGGCTCGTTCGCCGGGGCCCTGGTGCGTCGCCAGGTGAGGATCCGCCGGGGACATGGAATGGCGGTGCTCCCCGTTGCGGCGCTGGCGCTGTCGGTGCCCCGCTCGTTCTACGAGCCCGCCCGGGTGGCTGAGCGCCGGTCGAGATGGCTGCGCACGGCCACCGTCTCGGCGGCGGTGATGGCCTTCGGCGTGATCGTGCTCGGGAGCGTGGTGCGAGTGACGGAGTCCGGCATGGGGTGCTCGAGCTGGCCGCTGTGCAACGGCCTGGTGGGCCCCATCGACCGGTTCCATCCTCTGCTCGAGCAGGTGCACCGGTACGCGGTGGTGGTGCTGACGGTGCTCGTGGCCGTGGCGCTACTGCTCTCGTGGCGCCACCCACGGCCAGGGCGCGTTGTAACGCGGCCCGCGGCGGCGGCGGCGGTCCTGGTCGTGGTGCAGGCGCTCCTCGGGGCAGTCACCGTGTGGGCCCACAACGCCCCGGGGACCGTGGTGCTCCACCTGGTAATGGCGATGGTGCTACTCGGCACGCTCGTCACGATGGCGGTGGCCGCGTGGCAGGTGCCTCACGCGCACCCGGGCGCGGCCGGTTCCGGCTCGGCGGCCTCGCCTGTCCCGCCCGTGTCACGGGACTCGGGGTCGAGCGTCGGTCGCCTGGCGAAGGTCACACTCGCGTCCACACTGGTCCTGGTCGCCTCGGGGTCGGTCGTCGCCGACGGAGGTGCGAGCGGGGCTTGCCGGTCGTGGCCTGGCTGCGGGCTGGACGGGCACCCGGAGCACCTCGTCGTGCTCCAGCTCGTTCACCGGGGCGTCGTCGCGGTGGTGTCGATCCTGCTCGTCGCGCTGGCGCTGCACGCATGGCGGGCATGGGCGGAGGTGCCCTGGGCGCGTGGGCTCGCGGTGGTGCTGGCGGCTCTGCTCGCAGCGCAGGTGGCGGCCGGCGCGCTCGACGCGGTGCTCGGCGCCCCCGGCACAGCCCAGGACGTGCACCTCGCCCTGGGGGCTGCGCTGTGGTCGTGCGTCGTCGCGCTGGTGGCCTCGGCCTGGGTCCGGCCAGTCGAGGATCGTGCGCACAGTCCGCTCCAGGGACGCGCCGACTCTCTAAGCCTCGTTCCACGTGCGTCCAGCAGCTCGGAGGGACGCTTGAGCGCAAAGGAGCGGCCATGACATAACCGAGCTGAAGCTCTCGCCAGCCAACCGGTGCAAGTCCGGTCCGGGGAGACGCCAAGATCACCGGCAGCGAAGCCTCCGGGTCCGGTTGAGAGGCCGGGGTAGAAGCGGGCTGGAACAACTGGCCGGTCCGCAGGATGAAGCGAAGTCTGTACCGTCGTGAAGTGCAAACACCGGTCGAAAACGGTGGCGCCCGACCATCCCGTAGTGTCCGAAAACTCGATCCCCATCCTGGCCAGGATGGGGATCGATCGACTTTGGATCGCCGTCCACATCCCACCAACGGTGCGACCGGACGGAGAGGGAATCAGCTCATCCCTACCTGCGGTGAGATTCAGGGAGACCTGAGGTGAAAAATTCCTGGTCGCACGGGTCAGTAGGTTTTTGGACCCTCCCGGTCATGGTCTCCCTGGGCCTCTCACCCCGGTTGGGCAGCACCGCGAGCACTACGACCGCCGCGCCGCCGACCGCCGCCGCCCCCACCGTCACAGCCAGGTCCATGCCGCTCACGAACGATCCTCGGGCGGCCGAGGCAAGCTCGGCTCCGAAACTCCCGCCCACCCGGGCGGCCACGGCCAGCGCACCTCCGACAGAGCCGGTGATCAGGTGCAGGACCGGTGGCGATACCTGGTGGTGGGCCAGCACCTGGGCCATGTGGTCCTGGTAGCGGGCATTGAGGAGACCGCCGAGCACACCCACGCCGAGTGCGCCGCCGGTCTGCAGGGCGGCTCCGTTGGTGGCCGAGCCCACGCCGGCACGCTCGAGGGGCAACGATCCCATCACCGACTCGGTGCATGGGGCGAAGGTCAGCCCTGCGCCCGCGCCCATGAGGAAGAGGGCCGCCATGGAGTCGCCATAGGTTCCATGGACACTCACCCGAGACAGCAACGCCAGGCTGGCGACGATGAGGCCCATCCCGGTGAACACCACGGGTTTGGTACCAAACCAGCGCACGAGCACACTGGAGAGGAGGGCCGCCGCCAGCAGCACGGCGGCGATGGGTAGGATCCGCAGGCCGGTGGCAAGAGCGCCGTATCCCAGGGAGAATTGAAGATACTGGGTGAGCAGGAACAGCGCCCCCATCAGAGCGAACATCACCAGGCCCATGGCGCCCATGGCCGCCGAGAATCGCCGAGAGCGAAAGAACGACAACTCAAGCATGGGATGGGAAGAGCGCCGCTCGAAGAGGACGAAGACGGCCAGCACAGCCGTGCCGGCACCCAGCGCGCCCAGGACCATCGGAGAGGACCAGTTGTGGCTGGGGGCTGCGATGATCCCCCACAGGAGCAGCCCCATGCCGACGATCGACAAGGCCGAGCCCAGTGGGTCGGGTCGCTTGCTGGCGGGGTCCTTGGAGTTGGGCACGACGAAGATGGTGGCCACCAGTCCCACCAGGGAGATCGGCACATTCACCAGGAACACCGACCCCCACCAGTAGTGGGTGAGCAGCCAGCCGCCGACAACCGGCCCGATGGCAAGGCCGAGCCCGCTGGTACCCGACCAGATCGCGATGGCCCGGGAGCGCTCGTCTGTCTCGGTGAAGACGTTGGTGAGGACCGACAGGGTCGAAGGCATGATGGCTGCCGCCCCAACCCCCATGAACGCACGCGCCGCGATCAGCCGGTCCGGCGTGCCCGAGAAGGCGGCCGTTGCCGATCCTGCCGCGAACAGGGCCAGACCGGCCGCGAAGACCCATTTGCGGCCGAGGCGATCTCCCAGGCTGCCGGCGACCAGCAGCAATCCGGCGAACACCAGGGCGTAGGCGTCCACAATCCACTGCAACTGGCTGGAGGAGGCATGCATGGTGCGCACTATCACCGGCAGAGCCACGTTCAGGATCGTGTTGTCGAGGCTCACGATCAGCAGGCTGACGCACAGCACGGCGAGGGTCAGCCTGCGGCGGCGGTCTCGTCCGCCGCCGGCGGCAGCATTCCGGCCCGGAGCCCGGTTGTCCGACGAGGTCGCTTGCAGGCTCACTGAGAGCACCGTAGCCCCACTCCAGAGGCGCCGTGCTCAGCTGGGCGAGTACCCCCCAAGCGAGCGCCACGTCGGTCTTCTCGGACCAGAACAAAGGCCCCGGGACGGGGAAGGGACGGCCTATCCGGTTCATAAGGGCGATGACTTCCGATGTCGATACTGCGGGCTTGACGGAACTCAGTCGTTTGGCAACTGGCTATCACTCCGAACCCGGAGATTCCCGGTGAGTTCATGCGGCGTCACAGTGACAAGAACCGAAAACAGCATGAAGACTTCATCGACCAGGTCCAAGTCCAGCTCGGCCTCTACGCCCGGAGCATCGAGTGGTTCAAGATTTTCCCGCTCTGGCTCGAACTGGATGGGTTCCGAGTCGTCCACGCCTACTGGAGCGATGACGCGATCAGCAAGGTGAAGCAGTGGATGGCGCCTGGTACATCGATGTCGGCCGACTTCGTGGTCAAGGCGAACCAGAAGGGAACTGACGAGTACGACGCGATCGAAATGCTGTGGTGACGCATGCGGCCCAAGGGAGACCATGATCCACCCCGGTCATGCCACCGCCGCCGCGAACGCGACAAAGAGATCACCTGGGAGCGGCTGATCAAGCTCCCAGGTGATGGCCATGGGCTTCTCGCCGGTGTGGCCTCGGTAGTTGCCCGTCCCAAGGAACCAAAATGCTCGATCATCAGCACGTAGGCGGGCGAAGAGCATGATGGAACGGTCTTCGGCCGCGTGGTTGCGGTACCGCCGCCCAGTCGGGCCGTCTTCTCTCGTCGAGGATTGACTCTCCCAGTGGATCAAACGAGGGCTGATTGCGTAGTCCTGGTATCTGGTGGTTGGTGAGAACGATCCACTGCTCTTGTCGAGGGTGAAGGCAAAGAGTTCTGACCTTTCCTCCTGTGCCTCGAAGACACCGGATTGCCAAGACAAGACTTTGGCCGTATCGCCGATGCCGAAGGCAGCCAGGATCTCGCGCCGCGTGTAGCGAGCATGGACCTGAAGTGGAATATGGGGCCGACCTTCCAGTGGCTCGTGGATATGGTCAATGCGGGTCCTGAGGATCTCGAGCAACTGACCAAGCTCCGAGCGAACCTGGGCATGAGACCAGAAGAGATCGGTTGCCTCTTGGAGCGAGGTCACTTTGCCGATGACTTGTTCGGTGACCGCGTCAACCAGCATCCGGAGGAGTCTCCGTTTGTGCTCTGTCAGGAGCGCGACATTGGGTGCAGATGCACCCTGGAGGAATTCGAGGCAAGTCGAAATCCTCTCTTCGTCGTCAATGTGGAGCATCCTTCCGAGCGCCCGCCGGAGCTTGGACTCATATTCTCCAGGGGGAAGCACTGGCGCACCAGCGGCCTCGAGGAGTTCCGACCAGCTTCGGTTCCCTTCGTAAAGTTCTTCGAGTTCAAGCCCGGATTCCCTCAAGAAGTCGATGAGCGATACCCCTGGAGATGCCACCCTGAGCTGCCGGAGCTCCTCGACCTTCGCAGGCCATCTCGAGGGAACCGAATTCCTGAGGCTCTCGAGCACGACCTCTTGTGCCTTCTGGTCCAACTGCAGATGACACCCGGCCGGCAGATAGGGAAACCCTTGACGTACTGCTTGTTCGACGCTGCGTCTCGACCCACCGATGAGGGCACGAAAGCGTCGGTCGATACGGAACTCCTTTCGGTGCATGCCTACGAAGTCGAGGACTGTGCAGAAGGCCTTGTTCTTGGATCGCCGGAGCCCACGTCCGAGTTGCTGCATGAACAGCGTGGGACTGTCAGTGGGTCGGAGCATCAGGATCGTGTCGACCGCGGGGACATCTACTCCTTCGTTGAAGAGATCGACGGAGAACACGACCTGGATGTTTCCGGCGGCGAGGTCGCTCAGGGCCTTCCGCCGTTCTGAGTCTGGACTATCGCCCCAGACGGCGACGGATCGAACGCCATGCTCCTCAAAGTGTCGAGCCATGAACCGGGCGTGATCGACGCTCACGCAGAATCCGAGGCACCGCATCGCGGTTGGATCGTCGACATGGTTGGTCACTTCCTGCAGAACTAGCCGAGCCCACGCGTCGGAACCCGTATAGACGTTGCTCAGTGCGCTGACGTCGTAGCCCCGTCCGCGGCGCCACGGGACGTCTCTGAGGTCTTGGCCATCATGGATTCCGTAGTACATGAACGGGGAGAGTCGGCCTTGATCGACAGCGTCCCAGAGTCGCAGTTCAGCCGCGATCCTGTTGTCGAACCACTGGAGGATCGGAAGTCCATCGCTCCTCTCGGGAGTCGCGGTGAGCCCAAGCATTTCAACCGGTTCTACGTGGTCGAGCAGTTTTTGGTATGACGAAGCTGCTGCGTGATGGAACTCGTCGACAACGACGACATCGAAGTGGTCTGGGGCGAGGTGGTTGAGGTCCGCTGCGTTTAGACTCTGGATCGACGCAAACACGTGGTCGAACTGCTCCGGTCGTGCACCTCCCACCCACTTTTCCCCGAAATCCGGGTCGCGAAGTGCGTAGCGAAAGGTCCCCAGACTCTGGTCCAGAATCTCCTCGCGATGGGCGACGAAGAGCAGACGAGACCTCTGGAGCTGGTCCCGTAGCCGGGCATAGTCCACGGCTGCCATGACGGTCTTACCGGTACCCGTTGCTGACACCATGAGGTTGCGGTGGTGGCCTTGTAAGCGTGAGAGTTCAATGAACTCCAGGAGTCGCTCTTGGAATGGTTCGGGGCGGAGTTCGATGCCGGGCAGAATGACGACTGGGCCGCGGTCAACCCGACCAGCCCGAGCAGTCTCCTCCTTGAACTCGTCAGCGTCGTAGGGAACGAAGTCGTTGCTCTGCCAGTAGCTCTCAAAGACGGCAGCAAACTTCGAGAGGACGTCAGGGTTCCGGGCGGACGACGCACGGATGTTCCACTCAAGTCCCGTGACCTGCGCTGAGTAGGTCAGGTTGGACGAGCCAATGAAGGCCGTTGAGTACCCAGTCTGCCGGTGGAAGAGCCACGCCTTGGCGTGCAGTCGAGTGGCAGTCAGGTCGTACGAGATACGGATCTGAGCACCAAGAGCAGCGAGGCGGTCAAGAGCAACTTGTTCAGTAGATCCGGTGTAGGTGGTCGTAAGGACCCGGAGAGGGCGACCGTCACCACAGTGTCGGCGCAAGGAGTCCACCAGAGGAGCAATCCCGCTCTTCCGGATGAACGCCATCACAACATCGATGGAGTCCGCTGATTTCGACTCTTCGAGGAGTTGACTCCAGAGATTCGGTTCTCCGGGGGAGTTGGTCAACAGCGTTGTATCGAGCAGTGGAATGAGAGGCTCCGGAATTCGGCGGGGCGTTCCATCTGGTTGGCGCTGGAAGATGGCATTGAGCACCGTTCCTGGTTCGGCCACGTCGTCAATGTCGTCCAGCGAGAGGAGGTCGGAGAGTCGAGCCGAAAGTGAGCGGGCTATCTCAACGCCTTTGCCGACTCGATCCCCTTCGGATACGTCGGACAGCGATGCCCGAATCAGGTTGGCAAGGTGGAGGGCGATCCGATCGGGGGCTTCGTACGCCTTGAGGCCTCGCTTCGCAACAAGATCTCCCTCGACGGACTCGATCTTTTCCACGAGGCCCTCGGTGACCAACGCCTCGTAAAGCCCAGCCTGGATGTCATCCACGAGCGAACACTACCGGTGGGGGTTCCGGTTGGTAGAGGAGATCAGCATGGCGAGAGGATCCCGCGGTCCTGGTTGATAAGGGGTGAATCTCCATGGAAAACACCAAGCACGACCGCCCTGCCCTAACCCACTTCGCGCTGGATGCCCACCAACGTCTCGTCCGGTCGGATCTCCCAGCCATCGCTGGTCTGTCGGAGCAGCACCGAGTCCTTGGTCCCTGGAAGTCCAGTGGACGGTCCAAACCAACCTCGGAGCAAGGCGTGGAGCGCATTGCCCTGCTCTCCCGGGTGTTCTGCCACATTGATGGCGACCTTCACGAAGTTCGCGCTGAGGACCTCTCCATCGGCGCTGAGGTCTGTCCATCCCTCTGGCAGCTCAGGGTGTTTGCTCCGATCGATCCGAATGATGGGACGCCCTTCGCTGTGACTGACGGTACAGCGGATCGATCCGCTGTACCCCGACGTTTCTCTTAGCAAGTAGTCGGCAAGACGCCACTCGACAAGCTCCGCCACGAGACTGGTCACAGCCACAGGTCATACTGCGTTCTCTGCGACAACGAGTTGTGTCGTCGCAGATGGGTCACTTTTGTCGGTGATGATTGAGAGCGGGCGACGGGAATCGAACCCGCGTTCTCAGCTTGGGAAGCTGATGTTCTACCTCTGAACTACGCCCGCATCAGCGGACAAACTACGCCCGCATGCGCTGGCCACACTATCGTCTAGCCGGCATGGTTCTCTCTGATCGATCAATCCGTGAGGCGCTCGACGCCGGTCGCATATCCATCGCCCCTCTGGGGGAGGGCTGTATCCAGCCATCCTCGGTGGATCTCCACGTGGACAGGTACTTCCGGCTCTTCCGGAACCACACCAGTCGGGTGATCGATGTCCGCGAGGACCAAGAGGATCTGACCGAGTTGGTGGACATCGGCGACGTGGATCCGCTGATCCTCCACCCCGGCGAGTTCCTCCTCGGCTCCACCTTGGAGCGGATCACCCTCCCCGACGACCTGGTAGCCCGCTTGGAGGGCAAGTCCTCCCTCGGCCGGCTCGGCCTGTTGATCCACTCCACCGCCGGCTTTGTCGACGCCGGCTGGGACGGCCATCTCACCCTCGAGCTCTCCAACGTGGCCAATCTGCCCATCACCATCTACGCCGGCATGAAGATCGGCCAGATCTCCTTTCTGCAGATGACCACCCCCGCCGACAAGCCCTACGGATCAGAAGGCCTCAAGTCCAAGTACCAGGGACAATGGGGCCCTACCCCCAGCCGGTATTCGGATAATTTCCGTTCGTAGACGCCCGTCCGGGGTAAACAACCCGACAACTCTTACCGCAGCTACGCTCACCCTCTAGTTACCCAGCAGTAGCCCTCAGGAGGAAAACAGTGCCCGTCAGACTTGCGATCGGTCTCGGTATCACCGTGATCATGCTTGGCATAGCTGGTCGACGTTTCTTCTGGCTCTATCGATTGATCTCCAGCGGGCAACCCGCCCCCGATCGCTTAAAAAACCTCCCCTCCCGGATCAAGGCCGAGCTGGTCGAGGTCGGCGGCCAAAAGAAGCTCCTGCAGTGGACGATTCCGGGCATGGCCCACGCCTTCACCTTCTGGGGTTTCTCCATTCTCTTCCTCACCATTATCGAAGCGTACGGCGACCTCTTTCAGCGCAGCTTCCACATCCCCATCATCGGCACCTGGTCATGGATCGGCCTGGTGGAGGACTTCTTCACCGTCGCCGTCCTTCTGGCCCTGATCGTCTTCGCCATCATCCGGGTGCAGCACTCGCCCAAGCGGGAAGAGCGCAAGTCCCGGTTCTTCGGCTCCCACACCGCCGCCGCCAACCTGGTGCTGGCGATGATCGCCGGGGTGATGATCTCGCTGCTCTTCTACCGGGCGGCCCAGGCCAACACCGGCAACTTCCCCTACACCGACTGGGCCTTCGCCTCCCACGTCCTGGCCAGCTGGCTCCATCCCCTCGGCACCGGGGTCAACAGCGTGATCGAGACGGTCGCCCTGTTGGCCAACATCGCCATCATCACCAGCTTCCTTGTCTTCGTGGCCTACTCGAAGCACCTCCACATCTTCCTCGCCCCCGTCAATGTGGCCACTTCCCGCCGTCCCCGTGCCCTCGGCGCCCTGGCCACCACACCCGACATGACCATGGAGGATGTGGGCGAAGAGGACGAGGTCGTCTTCGGTGCCGGGCGGGTGGAAGACCTCTCGTGGAAGCAGCTCCTCGACCTGGCCACCTGCACCGAGTGCGGGCGTTGCCAGTCCCAGTGCCCGGCCTGGAACACCGGCAAGCCGCTCTCCCCCAAGCTCCTCATCATGAGCCTCCGCGACAACCTGTTTTCCGAGGCCGATCGGATCATGACCCGAAACCGTGAAGCCGGCGTCGAGAGGGAGACCCTTGTCCCGTCGGTCATCGAGCCCGACGTCCTGTGGTCGTGCACCACCTGTGGCGCCTGTGTGGAGGAGTGCCCGGTCGACATCGAGCACATCGACACCATCATCGACATGCGCCGCTACGAGGTCCTCATCGAGTCGCGGTTCCCCTCCGAGGCCGGTCTCATGCTCCGCAACGTGGAGAACCAGGGTGACCCGTGGGGCTTGGGGGCAGCCAAGCGCGAGGACTGGATTGCCTCCCTCGACTTCGAGGTTCCGGTGGTTACCGACACCATCCCCGCGGATATCGAGTACCTCTACTGGGTGGGATGCGCCGGCGCCCTCGACGAGCGGGCCCGCAAAGGCGCACAGGCCACCGCCCGCATGCTCCATCGGGCCGGAGTCTCCTTTGCCATTTTGGGCAAGAAGGAGAGCTGCACCGGCGACCCGGTGCGTCGGCTGGGCAACGAGTACCTCTTCCAAGAGCAGTGCCATGCCAACATCGAGACCCTCAATGGGGTGGGGGCCAAAAAGATCATCGCCACCTGCCCCCACTGCTTCAACACCCTGTCCAACGAGTACCCCGCCCTGGGTGGCAACTACGAGGTCATCCACCACAGCCAGCTCCTCGACCACCTGGTGGCCGAAGGCAAGCTGACCCCCGGCGGCGGGTACAAGGGCACGGTGACCTATCACGACCCCTGCTACCTGGGTCGGCACAACCGGGTGTTCGACGAGCCCCGTTCGGTCATCGACTCCATCCCCGGGGCCAAGCAGGTGGAGATGGGACGCTGCCGCGAGAAGGGCTTCTGCTGCGGCGCCGGTGGCGCCCGCATGTGGCTCGAGGAGAACATCGGCAAGCGGGTGAACATGGAGCGCACCGAGGAGGCCCTGGGCACCGGGGCCGACGTGGTCTCGACCGCCTGCCCCTACTGCATGATCATGCTCGACGACGCAGTACGCGCCCACCAGAAGGAAGACGACGTACGGGTTCTCGACCTGTCTCAGCTCCTAGAGGAGTCGATGGGCGATCCGGTGTCGGTGGGAGCGCCCTCGGTCGACACGGAGTCAGCCGGAGAGACCGGCTCGGCTGGCGACGGTCCGGTAGACCCGGGGTAGAGCCCGGTTAGTGCCGGGCTAGTGAAATGCCTTGGAGTCCGACTCGCGGAGCCGGGTGGCCATGGCCGACAACAACTTGTGGGCGATGGCCGGAACCAGGTCCAGCACCCCGTTGAACTGACGCTGGGACAACACCAGCACATCCATGTCCGTTTCGGAGATGACCGAGGCCGAGCGGGGCTGGCGATCGAGCAGGGCCAACTCACCGAAGTAGGCCCCCGGCCCCAGCGACGCCACTTTCTTCCCATTCCGGGTGACGTTGGCGGTGCCGTTCACGATGAGGAAGAACTCGCGACCGATGGTGCCCTCTTCGACCAGCACCCTCTCAGCCGGGACGTGCGCCTCTTCGAGTTGACCCCGGATCTTTCTGAGTTCGGAGGTGGTGCAACTCGAAAAGAGCCACACAGTCTTGAGATCCAATGCCTTCGGGTGGGCTGCCATGGCGCAAAGGCTACACAGTAGAGCCCTCTGACGTGCCGGAATCCCACCCTTTGGCGTGGATTTCACTCGCCGAACTGCGAGTTCACACAGAGGAAACAGTGGCGTAGCAACCACGAAACACCCATCGTGCAGAGTGTCCCTCATCGCAATATCCGTGCGAGAGGAGAAGCAGTAACCGTGTATATCCCGTACCCGAACTGGCTGAACACCGGTGACAATACGTGGCAGATCGTGGCCGCCACCCTTGTCGGTCTCATGAGCCTCCCTGGCATCGCCGTGCTCTACGGCGGCCTTGTCCAGAAGAAGTGGGTGGTGAACACCATGTTGATGGCGTTCACCGGTTTCGGACTCGTCCTCATTGTGTGGGTCCTGTGGGCCTTCAACATGAGCTTCGGTGTCCCGTCCCACTTCGGGGGGAGCAACGCCCACTCGTTTCTCAACAACGTGATCGGGCACCCGGTCCCGGCCGCCTCCCACTTCGGTGAGCAGAATCAGGAGGTGCTGCCCGAGGGGACGCTCATCCCGTTCCACTACAACGCCGCCACCTTTATCTACTTTCAGGTGGTGTTCGCGGCCATCACTCCGTTGCTCTTCCTCGGAAGCGTGCTGGGACGGATGAAGTTCAAGGCCTGGCTGCTGTTCGTGCCGCTGTGGATCACCTGCGTATACACGGTGAACGCATTCCTATTGTGGGGCGGTGGCTTCTTCGCTCAGAAGGGAGCCGTCGACTACTCGGGTGGCTACGTGATCCACCTGGCCGCCGGGGTCACCGGTTTCGTGGCCGCCTGGGTGATCGGTCCCCGTCTCGAACGGGACCGAAAGCACGGGGTGCCCAACAACCTGATGATGGTGGCGGTCGGGGCCGGCATCCTGTGGCTGGGTTGGAACGGCTTCAACGGAGGTGACCCCTTCTACGCCGGTACCGACGCCACCGCCGCCGTCCTCAACACCAACCTGGCCACCGCCGCGGCCATGATGACCTGGGTACTGATGGACCTCTTCCTCACCAAGCAGAAGAAGGCCACCTTCTTAGGGGCCATCAACGGGATGATCGTGGGCCTGGTGGCCATCACACCCGGGGCCGGGTGGGTCAACGGGTATGGAGCCCTGGCTGAGGGCTTCATCGCCTCGGGCATCGTGTGGGTGTCCTGGTACTACCTGTCCAAGGTCCGTCCGTTCAGCAAGGTGGATGACGCCCTGGGCGTGGTCTACACCCATGGGATCGCCGGCCTCACCGGTGGGCTGCTGGTCGGCTTCTTCGCCGACCCGGGCATGTTGGAGTACATCGGCACCGGCAAGGCTGCCCCCGGGTTTTCGGTGAACGGGCTCTTCTATACCGGTTCGTGGCACCAGATCTGGGAACAGTTGATCGCCGCCACCTGGGTCATCTGCTTCACCGCCATCGTCAGTTTCGTCCTCCTGCAGATCATCAAGGTGGTGGTCGGGCTGCGAGAGTCGGACGAGAACCTCGAGGTTGGGGATCTCGCCATCCACAACGAAGAGGTGGAGCCGAAGGAGACGTTCGCCGAACGGCTGGGATCGGGTGGCTTCCGAGAACTCGAACCCAGCGGGGTGTAAATCCCCGACAGTCAGGTGGACCGCCCTAACCTGGGTTGGGGCGGTCCACACAACCTTCGATGGCAGTATCAGTTCGACGAAAGGAACAGAACGTGAAGCTTGTCGTAGCGGTGGTGAAGCCGTTCAAACTCGATGATGTGAAGGAAGCCCTCAAGACCCTGGGGGTGCACGGGCTCACCGTGACCGAAGTACAGGGGTTCGGCCGGCAGCGCGGGCATACCGAGGTCTACCGGGGGGCGGAGTACGAAGTCGAGTTCGTCCCCAAGGTCCGCCTCGAGATAGTGGTGGACGACGACCAGGTGGAAGAGGTCACCAACGCGGTGGTCGACACCGCCGGCACCGGCAAGATAGGTGACGGCAAGGTGTGGGTCCTCCCCGTGGACGACGTCATCCGGGTCCGCACCGGGGAGCGCGGCCACGACGCCCTGTAGGGGCGGGTGACGCCCGAGCCCGAAGAGGTCACGTTCCGATGAGTGCAGGGTGCCGACCGTGATGCTCCGGGCCGGGTCGTACTGACAGGGGTGCCTGCCCGGGCAACGGGTGCGGGCAGGCACCCCATTGGCAGCCCCACCCTCGGGTGTGCCCGGGACCCGGGCGGCAACGTGGTTGTGTTCGAGACGGTCTTCCAACACCGTGCGCACCGGTCCCGGAAGGCACCCAGTGCCTCGGGCAGTTCGGTTGGGCTCATCCCGCGGCGCCGGACAGTCGAATTGGTCACGCCTATCGATAACAAGAGTTCCCGATCGTTTTTGATAGGCGTTTCGAAAACAACTACCGGGAGGGTCGCACTACCGGCAGGCACGGTGGGGACCAACCGGGCGGCCCCGCCACCCTCCCGGATCAGCCGGCTTGGCGGGCCACCGCATCGGCCGCGGCCTTGGCCGCATCGGGATCGCCCAGGTACCCACTGGACAGAACCGACAGGTCATCGGACAGGCGGTAGCGGAAGGGGATGCCGGTGGGGACTTCGAGCCCCACGATGTCATCGTCGCTGATGCCGTCGATGTGTTTGCGCAACGCTCTCAGACTGTTGCCGTGGGCCACCACCAGCACCGCCCCACCCCGGGGCCCTTCGGCGCAGAGATCGGGGACGATGGCGTCCTCCCAGTAGGGGACCACCCGGGCCACCACATCGGCCAGGCACTCGGTGGCAGGGAGGGCGTCGACCGGGACATCCCGGTAGCGCGGGTCCCCGGCCGGGTGACGCTCATCGCCGAGTGCCACCGGAGGGGGTGGGGTGGCATAACCGCGCCTCCAGGCATCGAGCTGCTCTTTGCCGTAGAGCTCGGCCGTGTCCTTCTTGTTCTTCCCCTGCAGGTCTCCGTAGTGGCGCTCGTTGAGCCGCCAGTGACGCCGCACCGGCAGCCAACCCCGGTTGGCGGCGTCGAGGGTGAGATTGGCGGTGCGGATGGCCCGGGTGAGCACCGAGGTGTGGAGCACCCGCAGGTCGAGGTCGGCTTCCGCCCCCAACAGCCTCCCGGCCTCAGTGGCCTCGGCTTCCCCCTGGGGGGTCAGATCCACATCGTGCCAGCCGGTGAAGAGATTCTCGGCGTTCCAGGTGGATTGGCCGTGGCGGAGGAGTACCAGGTCGGGCATGGGATAAGCGTATCCCGACTGGGCCCCACGGCACATGAGTAAAATCTTGAAGAAAACCTATACACGTAGCACTCAACTTTGCTACACTTACCTTTGTAACCAAATAGGATCTAACCCAGAAGAGCAACACAATAGGTAGAGCTGCCCCGAGGACGGGCGCTAATTAGAGGAGCACACGATGGCTAAAGCAGTAGGTATTGACCTCGGGACCACCAACTCGGTGGTGAGCGTGCTGGAGGGCGGCGAGCCTGTCGTCATCCCCAACGCCGAAGGCGGCAGGACGACCCCATCGGTGGTCGGCTTCGCCAAGTCCGGCGAAGTACTGGTGGGCGAGGTGGCCAAGCGCCAGGCGATCACCAACCCCGATCGGACCATCCGGTCGGTGAAGCGTCACATGGGGACGTCGTGGACCGTCGACATCGACGGCAAGGACTACACCCCCCAAGAGATCTCCGCCCGTATTTTGGGCAAGCTGAAGAGGGACGCCGAGGCGTTCTTAGGCGACTCGATCAACCAGGCGGTCATCACCGTGCCTGCCTACTTCGATGACGCCCAGCGCACCGCCACCAAAGAAGCCGGCGCCATCGCCGGCCTCGAAGTGCTGCGCATCATCAATGAGCCGACCGCCGCCGCCCTCGCCTACGGCTTGGACAAAGAAGGGGCCGACCAGACAGTGCTGGTGTTCGACCTCGGTGGTGGCACCTTCGACGTGTCCATCCTCGAGATCGGCGACGGTGTGTTCGAGGTCAAGTCCACCTCGGGTAACTCCAAGCTCGGTGGTGACGACTGGGACCAGCGGATCATCGATTGGTTGGTGAAGACCTTCAAGGACACCGAGGGTGTCGATCTGTCCACCGACAAGATGGCTACCCAGCGACTGCAAGAGGCAGCTGAGAAGGCCAAGATCGAACTGTCCTCCCTCCAGGAGACCCAGATCAACCTGCCGTTCATCACCGCCACCTCCGAGGGCCCCAAGCACCTCGATGTGAAACTCACCCGGGCTACTTTCAACGAGCTAACCAAGGATCTTGTCGAGGCGTGCAAGGGACCCTTCGACCAGGCCATCGCCGACTCGGGATTGACCACGGACGACATCGAGCACGTGGTGCTGGTGGGCGGATCCACCCGTATCCCCGCGGTACAGGAGCTGGTCCAGTCCATGACCGGTAAAGAGGCCCACAAGGGCGTCAACCCCGATGAGGTGGTGGCCATCGGTGCCGCCGTCCAGGCCGGTGTGTTGAAGGGTGAGGTGAAGGACGTACTGCTGCTCGACGTGACCCCGCTGTCGCTGGGCATCGAGACCAAGGGCAGCGTCATGCACCGTCTCATCGAACGGAACACCACCATCCCCACCAAGCGGAGCGAAGTGTTCACCACCGCCGACGACAACCAGCCATCGGTGGAGGTCCACGTGCTCCAAGGCGAGCGGGAGATGGCCATGTACAACAAGACCCTGGGCAAGTTTCAGCTGGTGGACCTGCCGCCCGCACCCCGGGGCGCCCCGCAGATCGAGGTCACTTTCGACATCGATGCCAACGGGATCGTGCATGTGTCGGCCAAGGACCGGGCCACCAACAACGAGCAGTCGATGACCATCACCGGACAGTCCTCACTGGCCAAGGATGAAATCGACCGCATGGTGAAAGACGCCGAAGCCCACACCGAGGACGACCGCCGCCGCAAGGAGGAGGCCGAGGTGCGCAATAACGCCGACACCCTGGTGTACCAGACCGAGAAGCTGCTCAAGGATCAGGGCGAGAAGTTCGAGGGCGACGAGAAGGAGAAGGTCGAGTCTGCGCTGAGTGCGTTGAAAGAGGCTCTGGCCGGCACCGACGTGGAGGGTATCAAGACAGCCACCGAAACGTTGCTGACCGCCAGCCAGTCCTTCAGCCAACGTCTGTACGAGGAGGCCTCCAAGGAGCAGGCGGGTGGTGCCGCCGGAGGCGGGGCTGCCGCCGAGGAGGCGTCGGACGATGAGGTGGTCGACGCCGAGATCGTGGACGCCGAGCCCGAGACCCCCAAGGGCTGATCGTCCATGACAGGTAGCCACGAGACACCTGATGGACCCGGAGCGGACGCACCAGGAGCCGAGGTGGCTTCCGGTGCCGACGCCGCCTCGCGGGCCGGCGCCTTCGGGGTGGCCGGCGAGCAGATCGACCCCACGGTTGTCGACGCCGACGCCGACGCCGATGCCGACGACGGCGACGACGAGGTGGTCGACGGAGAAGTGGTCGATCCGTTGGCGGCCGTGACCGCCCAACGTGACGAGTACCTCGATTCGCTCCGCCGTCTGCAGGCGGAGTTCGAGAACTACCGCAAGCGGGTGGCGAAACAACAGACCGAGCAAGCCGAGCGGGCCACTGTGTCCCTGGTGGACAAGCTGTTACCGGTGCTCGACGCCCTCGACCTGGCCGCCGCCCACTCCGGTAATGCCGAGTCTGACGACGCCCGGGCCTTGGTGGCGGCGTCCTCTCTGCTCAACGGCGCCCTGGAGAAGGAAGGCCTCGAGCGCATCAACCCGGTGGGTCAGCCCTTCGATCCCAATGCCCACGAAGCAGTGGGGCATCTTCCCGCCGGGGCCAAGCCGGATACGGAGCCTGATACCGATGAGGCCAGCGATGAGGCTAGCGATGAGGCGCCTGCCCCTGAGGGTCCGGTGGTGGGCCAGGTGATGCGGGCCGGCTACCGCTTCAAGGGCACGGTGGTCCGTCCAGCCATGGTGATGGTGCACGGCTAAGACGGTGGCTCCGCAGCGCGAATGGTTCGAAAAGGACTACTACAAGGTTCTGGGAGTGTCGGATACGGCCACGCCCAAGGAGATCACCAGCGCCTATCGGAAGCTGGCCAAAAAGCACCACCCTGATACCAACCCGGGCCAGGAGGAGAAGTTCAAGGAGGTCTCCGCCGCCTACGACGTGCTCAACAGCGCCGATACCCGGAAGGAGTACGACGAGGTCCGCACCATGGGCCCGATGTCGGGCGGTGGCGGGTTCCCCGGTGGTTTCGGGGGTGCCGGTGGCGGGGGATACCGGGTCGAAGACGTAGGGGATCTGGGGGACATCTTCGGCAGCCTCTTCGGGAGAGGTGGACGGCGGGGAGGGGGACGCGGCGCGCCCGCCGGCACTGGCCCCCAGCGCGGCTCCGACGTCGAAACCGAGCTCAACCTCTCGTTCGAGGATGCGGTGCACGGGGTCACCACCTCGGTGCACCTCACCACCGATGCCCGGTGTCATACCTGCTCGGGTTCGGGCGCCGCCCCCGGGACGCATCCGGTTACCTGCCCGCGCTGTAACGGCACCGGCTCCCTCCAAGACAATCAGGGGCTGTTCTCCCTGAGCCAGATCTGCCCGCAGTGCAGCGGTCGGGGCACCATCGTCACCACCGCGTGCCCGTCCTGCCAAGGGACAGGGATCGAGCACCGCGACCGTGCGGTGAAGGTGAGGATCCCGTCCGGGGTCGAGAACGGACAGCGCATCCGGGTGAAGGGCAGGGGAGCGGCCGGACGTGGCAACGGGCCCAGTGGTGATCTCTACGTGGTGGTCCGGGTGAATCGTCACTCGGTCTTCGGCCGCAAGGGGAAAAACCTCTCCCTCACCGTTCCGGTCACCTACCCCGAGTTGGTCCTCGGCACCACCCTCACCGTGCCCACCCTCACCGATCCGGTAACCCTGCGCATCCCAGCCGGAACCCCGTCGGGGCGCACCTTCCGGGTGAAGGGCCGAGGGGTGCCTGCCGGCAAAAAGACCACCGTCGGCGATCTACTGGTCACCGCTGAGGTGGTGGTGCCCGAGAGCCTCACCGACGAACAACGGTCGACGGTGGAGACCCTGGCCGGGCTGCTCGACGAAGCGCCACGGGACTTCGAGGGGGTATGAGATGACCGACGATCCACGTAGCCGGGCCGTCTACGTGATCTCGGTGGCTGCCGAGTTGGCCGGGGTCCATCCCCAGACCCTGCGGGTCTACGAGCGCAAGGGACTGCTCGACCCCAGCCGCACCCAGGGCGGGAGTCGCCGTTTCAGCGAGGACGACCTGGCCCGCTTGCGCCACATCCAAGTCCTCACCAACGCCGGCCTCAACCTCGAAGGGGTGAAGCGGGTGATGGAGCTCGAACGAGAGTTGGACCGTCTCCAGATGGAGCTCGACGCCACCCGCGCCGATGCCCGTGAGGCGGTGGCCCGTGCCCACCAGCAGTACCGACGCGACCTGGTGCCCGTGTCCCAATCCATGGTGGCCACCCGGCCTCAGGGCCGGGCCACCCCCAGAGGAGGAGTGATCCGATGAGTATGAACCCCGAGCGATGGACGCTCAAGACCCAGGAGGCCTTCAGCGCCGCGGCCGAGCGGGCCAAGGCCGACAACCATGCCGAGATCACCCCCGACCACATGCTGGCCGCGGCGCTGAGCCAAACGGATGGGATCGCCGGTCCGGTACTGACCCGGGTGGGGGTGGAGCCGGCGGTCATCCGCGACCGCATCGAAGGCGAACTGGCCCGGCTGCCCCAGTCCTTCGGGGGGGAGGCTCCGGGCATCAACCGGGGACTGCGCGAGGTGTTGGAGTCCGCCGACACCTTGCGGCGCGACATGGGCGACGAGTACCTGTCGGTGGAGCATCTGTTGCTGGCCATGGCCGACCGGATCGGGGTGGATCAGAAGGCCCTGCTCTCGGCTCTGCGCGACGTGCGCGGGAGTCATCGGGTGACCTCCCAGGATCCCGAGGCCTCGTTTCAGGCCCTGGAGAAATACGGCCGCGACCTCACTGCCCTGGCCCGCCAGGGGAAGATGGACCCGGTCATCGGGCGGGACGAAGAAATCCGCCGGGTGATTCAGGTGCTGTCCAGGCGGACCAAGAACAATCCCGTCTTGATCGGTGAGGCCGGAGTGGGCAAGACAGCCATTGTCGAGGGCCTGGCCCAGCGGATCGTAGAAGGTGACGTACCCGAGGGGCTGAAGGGCAAGCGGGTCATCGGCCTGGACATGGCCTCGATGGTGGCCGGGGCCAAGTACCGCGGCGAGTTCGAGGAGCGGCTGAAGGCGGTGCTCAAAGAGATCACCGACGCCGAGGGCGAGGTCATCACCTTCATCGACGAACTGCACACCATTGTGGGCGCCGGCGGTGGGTCGGAAGGGGCGATGGACGCTGGCAACATGATCAAACCCATGCTGGCCCGCGGCGAGCTGCGTCTCATCGGCGCCACCACCCTCGACGAGTACCGCAAGTACATCGAAAAGGACGCCGCCCTCGAGCGCCGATTCCAACAGGTCTTCGTGCCACCCCCGTCGGTGGAGGACACCATCGCCATCCTGCGCGGGTTGAAGGAACGGTATGAGGTGCACCACGGGGTCCGTATCCAAGATGCCGCCCTGGTGGCGGCGGCGGTGCTCTCCGACCGGTACGTCACCGGCCGCTTCCTCCCCGACAAGGCCATCGACCTGATGGATGAGTCGGCCAGCCGGCTGCGCATCGAGATCGACTCCATGCCCACCGAGCTCGACGTGGTCACCCGGCGGATGCGCCAGTTGGAGATCGAGAAGATGGCCCTCGAAAAGGAGACCGACAGCGGATCGGCGGAGCGTCTGGGGCGGCTCGACGAGGAACTGGCCAACCTCTCCGAACAGTCGGTGGCCATGACCGCCCACTGGCAGTCGGAGAAGGAGTCCATCGCTACCATTCAGGAGCTGATGGGCAATCTCGAACACCAGCGAGGCGACGCCGAACGGCTGGCCCGCGATGGCAACCTGGCCGAGTCATCGGCCATCACCTACGGGCAGATTCCCGAGCTCGAGCGCCACATCGAAGCGGCCACCGAGGCGCTGGCCCGGCTCCAGTCCGAACAGCGGTTCCTGAAGGAAGAAGTCGACGCCGAGGACGTGGCCGAGGTGGTCAGCCGGTGGACAGGGGTGCCGGTCAGCCGGTTACTCGAGGGTGAGGTGGAGAAGCTGGTCCGGATGGAGGACGCCATCCACGCCCGGGTGGTGGGACAGAACGAGGCGGTCTCGGCGGTGGCCAACGCCATCCGCCGCAGCCGGGCCGGGCTGTCCGACCCCAACCGTCCCATCGGGTCCTTCCTGTTTCTCGGGCCCACCGGTGTCGGCAAGACGGAGCTGGCCCGGGCCCTGGCCGACTTCCTCTTCGACGATGCCAAGGCCATGGTCCGCATCGACATGGGCGAGTACACCGAGCGCCACTCGGTGGCCCGACTGGTCGGGGCGCCTCCGGGATACGTGGGCTATGAAGAGGGCGGCCAGCTCACCGAGGCGGTGCGCCGTCGCCCCTACGCGGTGGTGCTGCTCGACGAGTTGGAGAAGGCCCACGCCGACGTCTTCAACATTTTGCTGCAGGTACTGGAGGACGGACGGCTCACCGACGGCCAGGGCCGGACGGTCAGCTTCACCAACGCTGTGTTGATCATGACCTCGAATCTGGTGGGGGAGCCGGCGTCGTTCTTCAAACCCGAGTTCGTGAACCGGATCGACGAGATCGTCCGGTTCCACCCGCTCAGCGAAGCCGACCTCGAACTCATCGTCTCCATCCAACTGGGGAGCCTGCGGGGCCGATTGAGCGAGCGACGCCTCACGCTGTCGGTGACCCCGGCGGCCGAGGCATGGTTGGCCAAAACCGGCTTCGATCCCGACTACGGAGCCCGGCCACTTCGCCGGGTGATCCAGCGACAGGTCGAGGACCCGTTGGCGATGGCCCTGTTGGAGGGTCGCTACCCCGAGGGCTCCAGCGTGACCGTCGACGAGCGGGATGGCGTGATCGTCCTCACCTGAACCGGGACCCGGCCGGCGGGCCCGGAAAAGAACTGTCAGAAGGGGTCGTTGCTGGTGACCCCGCCCTTGGAGACGAACTCGGTCCACTCCTCGCCGTTCCAGTAGCGAAAGTCGAACCGTTCCGACGGGTCGGCCAGCCAACTGGGGGGAGCCGACAGGGCCGGAGGGGCGGTCTGAGTGGTGGCGATGGATGGGTGTTCAGTGGGCTGCGGGAGGGGAAGTTGCTGTTGCTGGCCGGGGTATCTGCCGGGGTAGCCACCGGACGGTCCCGATGCGCCACCGCCCCCAAAGACACTTCCTTGTCCTTGCCGCATTCGCCGTTTCTGGCTGGTGCTCATGGCGATGAAGGCCAACAGGGTGACGAACAGGGAGATAAAGACGCTGGTCAATCCCCACACCAGGGGATGGATTCCCCAGGGGCTCTTCCCGGTGATCCGGCGGAAGCGCTCGGTGTTGCGGTAGTTCATGAAGCCGATGAACAGCCCGAAGACCAGGAAGAGAGGAGAAGTTCGGATAAAGGGGAGTACAAGTTGCATGTTCCCGCCATTCTACGACCTCGGGGCCGCCCCTGGCCCGGCGCGGCGTCGATGTTTTCCCTGGCGACCGCCGGACCCGCTGGGCTCGGGGAGCCCGAAGATTTGAAGGGGCCGGGAGGCGCGGCCCACGACTTCCGCATCCGGGCACCCTCGGCCGAAGAGTGGCGCTATTCCCGAACCTGAGTCGACAACCCGTGTCATCTCGTGCCGGGCTACACTGGTGCGTAATCCGCTTTTCGCAACGGAGGAGTGACGCGTGCCGGCAACCGTCGTCGTCGGAACCCAATGGGGTGATGAGGGCAAGGGCAAGTTGACCGACTTGCTTGCCAAGGAGATGGAACTGGTCGTCCGCTATCAGGGCGGCCATAACGCTGGCCACACCATCGTGGTCGGCGACGAGACCTTCGCTCTCCAACTGGTCCCGAGCGGGATCCTCTACGAGCACATCACCCCGATCATCGGCAACGGTGTGGTGGTCGATCCCACCGTCCTGCTCGCCGAGGTCGACACCCTCATCGCCAAGGGCGTCGACACCTCCAAGCTTCTGGTCAGTGGCAACGCCCACCTGATCATGCCGTACCACCACGAGCTGGATCAGCTGGCCGAGCGGTACCTGGGCAAAAACAAACTGGGGACCACCAAACGGGGGATCGGGCCCGCCTATGCCGACAAGTCCTCGCGGGTGGGACTGCGGGTCCAGGACCTCCTCGATCCGAAGATCTTCCGCCAGAAGCTCGACGTGGTCCTGAAGGAAAAGAACGCCATCCTGGCCAAGGTGTACAACCGGCTGCCGGCCAAGGCCGACGAGATCACCGCTCTCTACCTCGATGAGCTGGCCCCACGGGTGGCACCGATGGTGGCCGACACGGTGGGCATCCTCCACGATGCCCTCGAGCGGGGAGCCCATGTTCTTTTGGAGGGGGCCCAGGCCACCTTCCTCGATCTCGACCATGGCACCTACCCCTTTGTCACCTCCTCCAATCCGGTGGCCGGCGGGGCCTGCACCGGCGCCGGGATAGGCCCGCGTTACATCGACCAGGTGATCGGCATCGCCAAGGCCTACGTCACCCGGGTGGGCAGTGGGCCGTTCCCCACCGAGCTCACCGACGAGATCGGTGACACCCTGGTCGAGATCGGCCACGAGTACGGGGTCAACACCAAGCGCCGTCGCCGGCCCGGATGGTTCGACGCGGTGATGATGCGCCAGGCCGTGCGGCTCAACTCGCTCTCCGAGGTGGCACTGACCAAGCTCGATGTGTTGGACACCTTCGACACGGTGAAGGTCTGTGTGGCCTACGAGGCCAATGGTGAGCGTTTCACCCACCCGCCCTACCACCAGTCGGTGTTTCATCAGGTGAAGCCGATCTACGAAGAGCTTCCGGGTTGGAAGACCGACCTCTCGGGGGCGACCGAGATCGGGGACCTGCCTCAGGCCGCCCGCGACTACGTGCACTTCCTGGCCGAACAGATCGGCGCTCCGGTGCGTCTGGTCGGGGTGGGCCCGGGCCGAGAGCAGTTCGTCCGCTTCGCCGCATGAGCGGGGCCATGAGCGGAGCCATCAACACTGTCTGCGTGGTCGGCTCGGGAGGCCGGGAGCATGCCCTGGCTCTGGTGATCGGTCGGACCGCCGACGTCATCGTCACCCCGGGCAACCCAGGAATCACCGGGACTACACCGGAGGGTCACACCCTCATCAGTGTGTCCACTCCCCCCGAGGAGATCGACGCCGATCTCTTCGTCATCGGACCCGAAGCACCTTTGGTCGACGGCCTGGCCGACCGACTGCGGGGGGCTGGTCGGCTGGTGTTCGGGCCGGGTGCGGACGGTGCCCAACTTGAGGGCTCCAAGGCCTTTATGAAGGAGATGTTGGCCGAGGCGGGCGTGCCCACCGCCCGGTTCGGGGTCTTCGGGGACCCGGTGGCGGCCAAGGAATTCCTGCGCGGGCTCCGGGGCCCATGGGTGATCAAGACCGACGGTCTGGCCGCCGGCAAAGGTGTGCTGGTTACCGATTCGTGGGACGAGGCGGAGGCCGACGTGGACGCCAAGCTGTCCGGCCGAGCTTTCGGCGACGCCGGCAGGCAGGTGGTCATCGAAGAGGGCCTGATCGGGGTCGAGTGCTCGCTGCTGGTGCTGTGCGACGGTCAGCGGTTGGCCGCGCTGGCCCCGGCTCAGGACTTCAAGCGCCTCGGTGACGGTGACTCGGGGCCCAATACCGGGGGCATGGGGGCGTATTCGCCGGTGCCATTCGTTGACGAGGCGTTGGTGGCTGAGTTGGTGGAAGAGGCGGTCGCCCCGCTGGTGTCGGCTCTCCGGGCCCGGGGCATCGACTATCGGGGCGTTCTCTATGCCGGGATAATGCTCACCGATGATGGCCCGAAGGTGCTCGAATACAACGTCCGATTCGGCGACCCGGAGACCCAGGTGGTGCTGCCCCGTCTGGAGGGTGACCTCACCGCCCTGCTGGCCGAAGCCGCCGCCGGTGAGCTGCGGTCGGTGCCCCGATTCGTTGACGACGCCGCGGTCTGTGTGGTGTTGGCGTCCGAGGGTTATCCTGAGGCGCCGCGCACTGGGGACCTGATTGCCGGGCTCGAAGACGGTGTCGACGGCGGGGACGCGATGGTGCTTCACGCCGGGACCGCGCCGGCACCAGGTGCCGGCGGATCCGGTCGATCCGTGATCACGTCCGGGGGACGGGTGCTCAACGTGGTCGCCTTAGGGACAACCATCGAAGAGGCTCGGACTCGGGCATACGAGAAGGCGTCGCACATCAGCTGGCCCGGGATGCAACGTCGGTCTGACATTGCTGGGAGCGGATCATTTGAAGCATCAGGAACGTTGACCGGGCCAGGGCCAGGGCCAGGGACAGGAACAGGAACAGGGCCAGTGTCGATGCCCGAGGTGTCCGACCAACCCGAGACACAACCCGAGACACAGGAGGTGGCAGGGTGATTCCCCGCTACGCACCCAAGGAGATGACCGAGCTGTTCTCGGACGAAGCCCGGTTTGCCATGTGGCTCCGGGTGGAGCTCCTGGCCACCGAGGGATGGGTGGAGGTAGGCGACGTGCCGGCCCAGGCCGCCGCCGTCTGTCGAGATCGAGCCCCCGAAGTCGACGCCGTCTTCGTCGAAGCGGTGGCCGAACGTGAGCGAGTCACCGACCACGATGTGGCCGCCTTTGTCGACGTCGTACAGCAGGCCATCGGTCAGCCCGAAGGCTCGTGGATCCACTACGGGCTCACCTCGTCCGATGTTGTCGACACCGCGCTGTGTGCCACCCTCACCCGAGCGGCCGATCTGCTCATCGTCGCCTCGACTGATCTGGTGCGGGTGTTGAAGGCCCGGGCCAACCAACTGATCGACGTGCCGGTCACCGGCCGCACCCACGGCATGCACGCCGAGCCCACCACCTACGGGGCCAAGTTCGCGTTGTGGGCGTTGCAGGCCGACCGGGATCGCCAGCGACTGGTGGCCGCCCGAGCCCGGGTGGCGGTGGGCAAGCTGTCCGGCGCGGTGGGCACCTATTCGAACATCGACCCCCGGGTGGAGGACCACGTCTGCCACGCGCTCGGCTTGACCCCGACCCCGGCGACCCAGGTGGTGGCCCGGGACCGTCATGCCGAATATCTGTGGGCGTGTGCGTCGGTAGGCGCCACCATAGAAAACATCGCCACCGAGGTTCGTCACATGGCCCGCAGTGAGTTGGGCGAGGCCGAAGAGCCGTTCAAGGTGGGCCAAAAGGGGAGCTCGGCCATGCCCCACAAGCGCAACCCGATCCTGTCCGAGCGGCTGTGTGGTCTGGCCCGGGTGTTGCGCAGCTACCTCTCGGCCGGTCTCGAGGACGTGGCGCTATGGCACGAGCGCGACATCTCCCACAGTTCGGTGGAACGGGTGGTGCTTCCCGATGCCAGCGCGCTCACCTTGTACATGCTGCAAAAAACCAAAGGTCTGATGGAGGGTTTGGTCATTCATCCCGAGCGGGCACTGGCCAACCTCACCGAGGGAAGCCACGGTCTGGTGTTCAGCCAATCAGTGCTGCTGGCCCTGGTGTCGGGGGGTCTCAGTCGCGACGCCGCCTATCGCATTGTGCAACGGGACGCCCGGGCCTCGTGGGAGGAAGGCCGCCCGTTCCGTGAGGTGCTCGACGACGACACCGAGGTCACCCTGACCAAGGCTGAGCTCGACGATGCCTTCGACCTGTCGCGCACCTTGCGCCATGTCCACCGGTTCACCGACGCCTTGGAGGGGTTAGTCCCATGACCGCACCATCGAGCCCCGGCGCCCTCCCCCTCGTCCTGTCGGGCAAAGTCCGCGAGATCTACGACGCCGGGGATGGGCGCCTGTTGATGGTCGCCTCCGATCGGATGTCCGCCTTCGACGTGATCATGAAGGAGCCGATCCCCGACAAGGGCCGGGTGTTGACAGCCATGACCGTCTTTTGGCTCGACGAGCTGTCCGATCTCGCTCCCAATCATTTGATCAGCGCGGACACCGCCGACTACCCGGCGGCGGCTGCCGGGTTGGATGGCGGTCTCGAGTACCTGGCCGGACGTTCGATGTTGGTCCACCGGGCCGAGATGCTCGACATCGAGTGCATCGTGCGGGGGTACCTGGCCGGCTCCGCCTATAAGGAGTACCTGAGCTTGGGCACTCTCCACGGCATGGCCATGCCGACCGGGTTGCGTCACGCCGACCGGTTGCCCGAGCCGATCTTCACCCCTTCGACCAAGGCGACCGAGGGACATGATCTGAATATCGGGATGGCCGAAGCCATTGACCTGGTGGGCAGAGAGGCCGCCGAGGCCGCCGAGGCATTGTGCCTGGCCGCCTACTCGCGAGCGGCGATCCGGGCCGAGGAGCAAGGTGTGGTGATCTGCGACGCCAAGTTCGAGCTCGGCACCATCGACGGGCAGCTGTCGATCTGTGATGAGGTCCTGACTCCGGACTCGTCCCGTTTTTGGCCGGCTGACAACTGTGCCCCGGGCACCAACCCTCCGTCGTTCGACAAGCAGCCGCTCCGCGACTGGCTCGAGGCTCAGCCGTGGGACAAGAAACCGCCTCCACCACCTCTTCCCCCCGACATCGTCGATGCCACCTCCCGGCTCTACACCGATGCCTACGAGCGGATCTGCGGAAAGAAGTTGAGCGACTGGTACGGTGCGTGACCATGGCTTCCCCTGCGACATTTTCGGTGGTGGTGGAGGTTCGGCTGCGACCGGGGATCGCTGACCCTCAGGGAGCCACCATCGAACGGGCACTGCCGGCGCTGGGGCTGAACGGAATCGCTGGGGTTCGGGCAGGTAAGTCATTCCGATTCGACATCGTGGCCGACGATGAGGAGGCTGCACTGGCCCAGGGAACGGTGGTGGCTGATCGAGTCCTGGCCAATCCGGTCATCGAGGAGTCCTCGGTCACCGTCACCGCCAAACCGGCAGCGGGCTGATGCCATCCCGGGTCGGCGTGGTCATGTTTCCCGGGACCAACTGTGAGCACGACGTCGTCCAAGCCGTCAACAGTCTGGGCGGAACTGCCGAGTTGGTGTGGCATGGCGATTCGTCGGTCTCCGGGTACGACGCCCTGATACTTCCGGGCGGATTTGCCCACGGTGATTACCTTCGACCGGGCGCCATCGCTCGCTTCTCACCGGTGATGGAAGCTGTCGGGCGGTTCGCCGCTGATGGCGGACCGGTGGTGGGGATCTGTAACGGCTTCCAAGTGTTAACCGAAGCCGGCCTGCTTCCCGGAGCCCTGCAAAAGAACCGCGGCCTCCGGTTCCTTTGCGCAACCGTCGATATCCGGGTGGAGACTGACCGTTCGGTGTTGACGTCAGGCATCGCACCCGGCACGGTGCTGTCGATTCCCATCAATCATTTCGAAGGCAACTACACCTGCGATGCCGAGACGCTGGCTCGTCTACAGAGCGATGAGCGGGTGATCCTGCGCTATGTGGACAACCCCAACGGCTCCATCGACGACATCGCCGGAGTGTGTAACGAGCAGCGCAACGTGGTCGGGCTGATGCCCCACCCGGAGCGAGCCTCGGATGCACTCACCGGCTCGGTGGACGGAGCGACCCTGCTCACGTCGTTGTTGGCCTCGGCGCTGACCTCGGCCAACGCCTAAGCCGTCCGGCATCTGGGGCGTCCGAGCCGTCCGGCATCTGGGGCGTCCGAGCTGTCCGGCATCTGGGGCGTCCGAGCCCGAGGCTTATCTGCGGGTGCGGGCGATCGCCGCCTTTTGGAGAACCGCAGCGCTGACTCCCACTTTCCTCCAAGCTGAGTACGAAACGCCCTTGCGCTCGCCGTAGAGGCGGGCAACTTTAATGAAGTTCTTTTCCAGGGCAGGCAGATCGACTGTGGTCGCGGTGGTGTTCAACTCGTCCTCGAGCCGTTGCTTCTCTTCGATGAGGTGAAGTCGGGCCAGCGGATCGGCACCGGCCATGGTGGAGTCAATGGTGGCCACACGGCGCCGAATGGAATCGGGCGTGCGTTTGCGGCCTCGGCGTGGCTTGGCTGCCTCCAAGCCCTTCAGGTAACGACGCACAATTCGTCCTTCTTCGCGACCCTTGGCCAGTGCCGCCTTGTGGACCTCGGACATCGATTCCTTTTTGCGTCTTTTCTTCACAGGTGCCGTAGCCATAGATAGAGTCTTTCAGAATAGTACGCAGTTTTCAAACGAGGCATTGCGTGGGTGCTCGACAGATTTGATACCCACGATCGGGGGGTCTCTCATCGCTCGCAAAGTAATGCCGAGAACGTCATGGATGTTGGCATAAAGAACCTCAAGAGTGGCGCCAGGGTGGATGGAGATAGGTGGCAGTTTCATGCACCCTGCACTGGGATGAGCCGGGTTTAACTGCACTGGGGTGAGCCGGGTTCAATGGACAGTGGAGGCGGGTAGAGACCTGGTGATGGGTGAGATCTGGTGATGGCCGCGCCCTGCATCGAAGCGGCTTCCTGGACCTGGACCTGAAGCTGATCTGCCCCAACGGATCCACTTCGGGTCGCATATTCGACGACCAGACCATGCTGAGAACGATGCAAGACCTCACTCGCCTCCGCCAAAGGCGAAATTCGTTCATCACGGTGGTCCTGATCATCACCCTGATAGTCATCATCTGGGCGGGAGCAACTGTGGTGAATCAGGGAGATACGCCGACCAGGTCGGGCAGGGTGAACGTCAAAGTCCTGCGGTCACAGGCCGAGAAGATCGAGTGCCCGGTTGATGCTGCGCCCCATCGCGCGGATGCCTGCGGCGATGTTGGTGTGGCCGCCGATGCGGAGTGCACCGATCGCCAGGTTGCGTAGTGTCGCCATGACCCGTGGTGCGTTGCCGACCCGGATCTGGGAGCGGTCCTCGTCGAAGGTCACGTCGCGTACCCAGTGGATGCGGTTCTCTATGCCCCAGTGTCCCCGGACCAGTTCGGCAAGCTCCTTCGGCCCGGCACGATCGGGCGCGAGGCTCGTGATGAAGTACGACGTCTCGATCGACGACGACTCGTCGGCGAGGTTCGCCCGGTCGCGCACGACCTTGACCGCCTGGCGAGCATGGGGGAACAGCCCGTCGGGGACCGGCGCGACCGAGACGTATCTTCGTTCGATCCGTCCGTGCCCCCGGTCGGTCGTCTCGTGCTCAGGAGGAAAAAGACCCTCCGGGGAGGGACACGAGAGCGTCGGTGAGCTTGGGCTGGTTCGACTTCACCCCGAGCAGGTAGTAACCACCTCGCTCGTCCACGATGAAGTCCGCATGGTCTCGTTGCGCGTGCATCGCGTCCGCGGTCACCACCTTGCCGGCGAGCGACCCCCGGCCTTCGAACAGCGGCCGCATCGCCTTGATCTCGTTGGTCTTTCCGTCGACCTCGGTCTGGGCGACGACGGCGCCGTTCGCATGGAGCATGCCGGCGAAGAGGAACGTGCGCTTGTCGTCTGGCTGCCGGGCGCCACGCAGTGCCTTGCCGTCGACGGCGATGCCGACGAGGGAGGCGTTTCCCGCGGCCGACTGGTCGTAGAGCCAGGAGCCGACGACCTGGTCGAGCACGCGTGCGTTGATCGCCTGGAGGTGGCGCCGGATCGTCGGCTCCGACGAGGTGACGTAGCGCTTGTGGACCGGGTGGAACTTGGCTCCGAGACGTTCCAGCACCTCTTGGGGCAGTTCCCGCGCGACTTCGCCGATCGAGACGAAGCTCCTCGCACCCGACAGCACCGCGACGACGGCGATTGCGATGACCGACGCGGTCGAGTGGCGGATGCCCCTCGCCATCCGGTGCTCGGGAATGGCCTCGAGGCGGGCGAGCAGCCCGGCATTCGAGTCGAAGTCCAACGTGTTGCAGTCGATGACGGAAGTCCTCCTCGGGTTGGAAGCGATGATCGGATGGTCGAAGACGCCCGAGAGGAGCCGTGTCGCCCCTTTGCGCAGGGGGCGCACCCAGACGCGCTTCACCTGCCCGTGGTGGGAGAAGCTTCCCCGGTTGCGCCTCCAGCCCGAGGTCTCGCCGACCATCTCGAAGTTCGTCGCCTGATAGCAGGTGCCGGTGTGGCGAGCAGGATCGGTGAAGGTCTCGACCACGACGACCGGGTGCCCCCAGGCCACTTCCCAGTCCGAGGCGAGCCGCCGCAGCGAGGCGGATAGCACCGCGGAGGCGACGTTGCGGTAACGGCCGGCGGGCAGCACGCAGAACCGCTGGTTGTTCGCCACAAAGCGCAGGCGGCGGTAACGGACAGAGGGCGCCCAGCCGATCCAGCGGTCACGGGCAGAACAGGTGAGCGCCGGCGAGCCGTAGCCGACGAGGCCGACCCATTCGTCGTCGATCACAGCGACGTGGCGGAGCGTCTCTCCGACCAGGCCACGACCCAACCAGTGGTGCTCGTCGAGCAACGCATCGAAGCGGCCGATCTCGGAGGCGACAACCGGTCGGACGACGAGGTTCTGGGATCTCTCGAAGCGCGCCGGCACGCAGCAGAGCTACCACGGCGCCACTACGACGCGCCAATCGAGATGTGGACTACCTGGTCAGGAGGTCAGCACGATGACTTTGACGTGGCCCTGCCAGGTCGGACAAGCAATTTACGGGCCGCGATGTGTACTCACCTGACGTGCATCCCAACCCAGTAGGCAGCGGTTACATCATGTGGCATGCCGGTTGGCAAACCGGCACTTCGGACCCCAGTCGGGGGAGACCGCAGCTGCAAGAAGTGGAAGCGCTGCCTCAGCACCGAAGCTTGCTGCCGAAACGCTCGCTGCCTGCAGGGGCCGTGCCATCGAGTGCTCAGCGTGGCCAAGTTCGTCTCGGAGGTGCGCCTGAAGGGCGTCCTGTTGATGGAGAATCTCGGAGACCGACGTCGCAAGCTCTGGCGGCAAGCCACGGTCTTGATAGATCTGCACCAGTTCCTTCAGTTCTTGGTCTGGTTGGGTGTCGAGCTCGATCTTCTCTCTATTTCGGTCTGCCTTTTCAGTGTCTGCTTGGGCGCTAACGGAAACGTACTCGCCAATCGCCATGGCCAGGGACCCCGCGGTGAGCGCGGCCGCTCCGGCCGTCAGAAGTGCATTTCGTGTTGCCTCTGCAGCGACGAGGCCGACGAGAAGAGCTGCGGTCGACACGAGCCCATCGTCCGCTCCGAGGACGGCTGCCCTGAGCCACCCAGAACGGCCTGATCGGTGTCGTTCAGAGTGGAGAAACACACAAGTAACTCTACGAAAGTGTCACAGGCGTCGACCCGGACTCGTCGCGCCTGGCGCTGCGAGCGATCCTGGCCACATTCGCCGACCGGCTCCCGGTTGGCGAACGGGACCAGTTTGCCGTCCACTTCCCCGCCGACGTGCGGGCTTTGTTCACCCCAGCGCGGCGGACCCGGCGCGAGGCCCCGCCTCGCAGGGTGCACGAGCTCGTCGTCCGGATCGCGGCGGTGACCAGTGAGCTGCCTCGCGGTAAGGCCGAACAGATCACCGCCACCGTACTCTCGACCCTCGCTCGCTGGTTCCGCAAGAGGCGGGCGACGTAAGCGCAGTCCTGCCACCGGAGCTGCGCGACCTCTGGGAGGGCCAGGTCACGGGGTAGTCGGAGTCTCTCTGCGATGGTCCGATCGAACGATGCAGTCGCTCAGATGCTCCAGGAGTTCGCCGACCTGCTCGGTATTTCGGGCGGCGAGCTGTTCAAGGTCGGGCGTATGAGAAGGCGGGCCGGGCAATGGCTGGTTGTCAGACAGAGATCGCAGATTCCCGCAGTGCCTCCCTGATGAGCCTGATCGTTGACAGTGCCACACCGAATGGCGATTCTGTGGGCACCGCTCATGTCACTCGGTTAGCCGGATACCGGGCCTTGCTGGTCCGCGCTTGGGCCACCAGGACCTGAAAGGCTGATCAAACGCGAGGTCCGACCTCCGGCCCCGGTGCTGATCTACGAGAGGTGATCCGACATAGGAAAGCCCCCGTCGTCAACGACTCCAAGCCGCAACGGACCCTCGCCGGGCACGCGGGGACCAGTTCTTCGATGACGCTCTTCACGCTGGTCCTCGAGAACATCTGGGCAAAGAAGGCTCGGTCGACCGGCATTGCGTTCGCCGTCGCACTTTCCGTCATGACCGTGGTCACCCTGACCGTCGTCAGCAGCGGGCTCGAGAACGCCGCGGCTGCCGTGCTGGCCATCGGCAAGGCGGACTTCACCGTGGCCCAGACCGGCGTGTCGGACATCCTCTACAGCAACCTCGACAACGACCAGGTCGCCCGGATCCAGTCGACCAAGGGGGTCGAAAGTTCTGTCGGCGTCCTCCTCGAGACCGAGAAGATCAACTCCGCCAACCCGCTCTTCATCGAGATCGGCATTCAGCCGAGCGACCTGAATCCGTTCGGGGTCACCATTGTCGCCGGTAGCGCCTACGGACCGACGTCCAGCCACGAGGTAATGCTCGGATGGCGCGCCGCGCAGAACTTCGGCCTCCACGTGGGGGATCAGTTTCACGGCAATGGAACCTGGAACACGGTGGTCGGCATCTATTCGACGGGCATCTCCTACGGCGACCTAGGTGCCATGTTCCCGCTGCCTGCGCTTCAGGCCTACAACCGGGTGCCCGGCTCGGTCTCACTCGTGTTCGTCAAGGTGGCACCCGGGTCTTCCGTAGCGCGGGTTCAGGCGGCGCTCAGCTCTGCGTACCCCCAGCTCACAACGATCCGAACTGCGTCGCAGTTCGGCCGTGTAGACCGCAATCTCGTGTTCTTGAAGGCGGCGGTGACCGGAAGCACCATTCTCGCGCTCGTGATCGGAGCGGTGATCGTGGGCAACACGATGCTGCTCTCCCTGTTCGAACGAACACGGGAGTTCGGGTTGCTGCGAGCCATCGGCTGGGCGCGGGGCAGGGTGGTGGCCCTCGTCGTCTCCGAGAGCTTGGTCTTGGCTCTGATCGGCTCGGGGATCGGAGTAGGGCTCTCGTTCGCCGTTACCGCCGTGCTCGAGGCACTTCCCCAGTTGAATGGCGTCCTCCACTCGAGTTTCACAGCCGGGGCGTTCTGGCGCGGACTCATCGTCGGACTCGGCATGGCCGTTCTCGGCTCGCTGTATCCCGCGATTCGGGCTGCCAACCTGACACCAGTCAAGGCTCTCAGCAATGAGTGAGGCTGAGTTGGGCAGCAGCCCGATGATCGAGACCCGCGACGTGACGAAGGTCTACGCCGATGGAAAGGTACGCGCGCTCGACGGCGTAGACCTGAGCGTGGAGCCGGGCGAATTCGTCTCCATCACCGGACCGTCGGGTTGTGGGAAGTCGACCCTGCTTGGTTTGCTCGCGGCCTTGGACGTGCCGACGTCTGGCACGATCCGGGTAGGGTCCTACGACCTGCAGCACCTTCGAGACGCTAATCGCTTCCGCCGCCAGGAAGTCGGACTGGTGTTCCAGTTCCACAACCTGCTGCCGCGCCTGTCCGTGCTGCGCAACGTCGAGATCGCGATGATGGGTTCGCAGCGTCCCCGTGCTGAGCGGTCAGGACGGGCGCGAGGTCTGCTCGACGACGTCGGGATTGTCGGCCTCGCCGACCGCCGACCTCCGCAGCTGTCCGGAGGCGAACGCCAGAGGGTCGCGGTCGCTCGTGCGTTGGCGAATGATCCCTCGGTGCTCTTCGCCGATGAGCCGACCGGCAGCCTCGACAGCAGTTCGGTGGCGACAGTGCTCGGGTTGTTCGAGAAGCTTCGCTCCGATCGCGGGGTCACGATCGTGCTCGTGAGCCACGACCGCGCAGTCGCCGCAACGGCGGATCGGATCATCCACATGCTCGACGGTAGGATTGTCGTGCCCTAGTTGTGGGCACTCACCCAAGCCATTCCGATTCGATGCGCGGTGCCCAGCAACCGCTCGAAGGTGCCGCGATGTACTCGTGGCGTATTGGTCGAACCGGCTGTCTCCTTGGTTGGAGTAGCCACTACCCGTTGTGGCAGCCACCAGCCCTGACCATTCACAAGAGATCGGGGAACCGGCCTGAAGCTATGGATCTGACTGAGCGACGTGGCCGCCGATTTCGACGCCGACGGATGGTGTCGCCGGAATGTGGATCAATTGCGAGGGTCAAGAGTGACCCGGCAGGTGCTTCGGGGGGCGGGTCGTCCACCTGGTGCCGAATGGCAGGACGTGAGATCGCTCAGGCGAGTTGTTCGATGCGCCGGTAGGCACCGGGCAGTGCGTCGATGCCGGGCCGGCCGTCGATCATGCGCACGACGTGCTGACGTGCCCGGTGGTGCTCGCCGGCCACGGCGCAACACGAGCCGGTGCCGGCGAGGCCCTCATTCGGTTCTCCGAACGCTTGGGACTACCGGTCGCCACCACCTTCCATGGGAAGGGAGTATTTCCCGACGACCATCCGAATGTCCTGGGTGCGGTGGGTTTCATGCACCACGACTACGTCAACTTCGGTTTCGACGAGGCTGACGTGATCATTTCAGTCGGATACGAACTGCAAGAGTTCGACCCGATTCGGATCAACCCGGAGGGCGACAAGCGGATTCTGCATCAGACCTTGCCAATCGAAGGCACCTCGATCGCTATCGACGGATCGAGGTTGGCCATGTGTTTCAGCTGCACAATCTGCTGCCCCATCTCGATGCCAAACGCAACATTGAGATCGCCATGTTTGGAACCCATCGAGGCCGCCAGGCCCGCAGCGATCATGCCACTGAACTGCTCTCACTTTTCGAATTGACTGCACAGGCCGGCCGCAAGCCACCAGAGATGTCGGGTGGTGAGCGACAACGAGTAGCTATCGCCCGGGCGTTGGCCAATAATCCTGCCGTGATTCTGGCCGACGAACCAACGGGCAGTCTCGACCCAGAAGGCGCTGCAAAGATCATCACAGTGTTCGATCGCCTTCATCGGACTGAAGGCACGACCATCGTGATGGTCACCCATGACCGCGAGATCGCATCCGCTACTGACCGGGTGATTCAACTTGAAGGGGGTAGAATCACTTGAGGTCAATTAGTGAGAGTCCGCACCTGGGCGCCCCGATTGAGCTCGCCTTGGTCAGGCGATCTTGGCCTGCCTGTGGCCCAGGTCACGTCCAACCACCTCAATCCTCGCTGCCGGAGATGCAAACCCAGTACCAAAGCAAGCGCCATGGAATCTCGAGAACCAAAGTCGGTTGGGTCTTTCGGCCCTTGCAGGGATCACCGGACTCCCTGATAATGACTTGGCCGCCGAGTCGGCACGTACACGAGATGACAGGAACGGCGAGATGGAAGTAGAAGTCGGCGTCAAACAACGGGCGGATCCCGACGACAAGGTCCGTTCCCACATCGTCGTCGGGGTGGACAGTTCGGCGGGTGCAACTCAAGCGCTCGACTGGGCAGCAACTGAAGCCGAACGGAACGATTCCACCCTTTCCATCGTCGTAGCCTGGGCCTACGGCGGATTGACCACCACAGTGCTCTTGGAACGCGATGCGGAACGCATCGTCGAGGGTGCGAGGAAGCAGGTGATCGAGCGGCATCCAGGGGTGCGGGTCGAGACCCATGTTTGTAGAGATCCTACGGCGAACGCCCTCATCGAGGTCAGCCGGGGTGCCGAATTGTTGGTCGTCGGGTCCAGGGGCCTCGGCGGGTTTAGCGGACTTCTCCTGGGATCAGTCGGACAGCACTGCCTCACGCATGCCGAGTGCTCCGTAGCCATCATTCGATCGGCAGAGGGTCGGGCATCGAATACCGGCCCCGGTCGGATTGTCGTCGGTGTGGATGGCTCAGAAGGCTCGAACCTGGCGCTCGACTGGGCGGCAAATGAAGCTTGCAGGACGAACGCCCGACTCGACGTGGTGACCTCACGGATCACCCCGGCAGCCTCGAGCTACCTTGTCGCCGCCGACATAGGCGTTCCCGATGCAGCGAGTCAGATTGTCGGTGAGGCGGTTGGTCAGGTCAATTCGGTGGCACCGGAGGTCTCTGTGCACAGCGAGACCAGTGAGGAGCCGCCGGCCATGGCCCTCGTTGATGCCAGCCGGAGGGCGGACATGGTGGTCCTCGGATCCAGGGGAAGGGGCGCTTTTCATGGTCTTCTCCTCGGTTCGGTGAGCCAGTACGTGGCAAACCATGCGCACTGTCCGGTCGTCGTGGTGCGGAATCACATATCAGAGCCGTCGGGAAGAGAACGAGGGGAATGACAGCCAACGCAAGTCTGTGCGGGTCGATGTCGCGGCCATAACGGACCCCGAGCTGGCATTCTGAGCAGAAGAAGATCACCAGCTGGTCAATCGGATGTTCACTGCCCATACAACCCGGTGATGCCGGCGTGCCCGGCGATCTCCTTCAGGGTCCGCCCGGCAGGCCCGATGGCTGGTTGGCCGAACAGGGGATACCGTGGCGAGACCAGGTGCGCTTCGCCACCCTCGACCTGTCGGGTTCCTACTGAAGTGTGTTCACCCTGATTCTCCCCGAGACCACCCTACGTGGCCGCCACTCCTCATGGAATGGCTACCTTCAGTGATACAAGCCGGTTTAATGGACAGTGGAGGCGAGTGGGGACCTGGTGATGGGTAAGATCTGGTGGGGACCGCGCCACTGCGTCGAAGCGACTTCCCGGACCTGAAGCTGATCTGCCCCAACGGATGCAGTTCGGGTCGCATATTCGACGACCAGACCATGCTGAGAACGATGCAAGACCACACTCGCCACCGTCAAAGGCGAAATTGGTTCATCACAGTGGTCCTGATCATCGCCCTGATAGTCATCATTTGGGCGGGAGCGACTGTGGTGAACCAGGGAGATACACCGACGAGGTTCGCCAAGCAATTTACGGGCCGCGATGTGTACTCACCTGACGTGCATCCCAACCCAGTAGGTAGCGGTTACATCATGTGGTACGCCGGTTGGCAAAGCCAGCAGACCCTCGACTCCGGTCAGCTCGACACCATCTATCGGCGGACTGCTCCTACCTCCGACGGTCCATGGTCGTCTCCGACCACCGTTCTCGTCGCCTCGCAGGTTGCCCCCCAAGTAACCGAAGTCAACGACCCGTCGGTCAGCATCATCGTCGCCGGCAGCTCACTCCGGTACGCCATGTTCTTCACCACCCTGGTGTGTCATCCCGATGCCCCGGGATGTGCAACGGCACAACAGCAGGCCGCCAACTCACAAGTGTGGTCCGCCACCTCCGACAACGGGGTGAGTTGGGGCTCCTTCAAGAGAATGGCGGTCTCCGATCCCGGACAGAAGGGCGTGTCCGGTCCGTCGGCTGTGCTCCAACCATCCGGGCCCCAACAATGGTTGGTGTTCTTCGGTACCGGTTGTCTGATCGGTATGGCCAGTGTGAGTGCGGGCCGTGATGTTCTGGGTTCGTCAATCGCTTACCGGGGAACCGGCAACCGCTGTATGTCCAATCCCGTGGTGTTCAAGTCAGGAACCACCTGGCACATGTTGTTCAATGTGCTCGAGCCCACCTCGGCGGATGCGGTTCGGTTCGACGTATGGAAAACGAGCTCTGCGTCATTGACCAACTGGCTTCTCGCTTCGGCGTCGCCGATCGTGGTCGTCAATGGTGGGCGTGAATGTGGAGTCTTGACCCCGGACGTGGTGCCACATGGCTCGACCCATGCCGATCTGTATGTCGGCCTGGTCGCCCCCGGTTCGTCCGGGGCCTGTGATGACCTGACCCAGTCAACCGCCATCGTCCGGATGGAACTACCGGCGTCAATGCTGTGAGGTGGATGCGGTGATGGTCAACGCAGCGGAAGGCCGACCCGGCACGGGGAAGGCGACGGCGCACCCACTGAGCCACTGATTGGGCCCGGTGAAAAAATGTTGCCGGGTGGACAGTTGTTGGAGAGGGTCAAGCTCGGGCCAACTCGGACCCATGCCTGCGCTTCGGTCCCTGACCTGCCGATTCGATAGGTCAGCACGGTGTGCCCCGCTCCCATTGCCACTGCCGTAGTCGGCATTCTCGGGTTGCTGGGTGCTGTCCTCGCCCTCGTCGGGCTGTGGACCTTGGGAGAGCGCAGGGGCGGGCGGCCGTAGTGGGGTCGCATTCGGCTGGCTGCGGGGCGTCCGTCGTGCGGTGCGAGCCGAGTCGTCAGACGAGCGTGAGCAGGTAGCCGACGCAGGCCACCTGGAGCCATGCTGTGGCCGACGCCTCCGTGCCCTCGAAGCTGCGTGCGAGGCGACCCGAACGACCGAGTTGGGCGAAGGCGTCCTCGACCTTCCACAGCGGCTGGATGGGCTCGAAGGTGCCCTTCTTGCGGCCCTCCTTGTGCATCACCTTGACCTCGACGCCGTGGTCGCGGGCGACAGCCTCGGTCATGACGGTGAAGCCCCGGTCGCGCAGGATGGTCTTGACCTTCGGCAGACGGGGTAGAAGAGGAGTTCACGGCCAGCCCGCACGTCGTGCCTGTGCGCGCCGATGACGGACGCAGCGACTGGCAGGCCGAGGTAGTCGATGGCGATGGTGCGCTTGGCGCCGTTGAGCCTGGCCATCCCGTTCGGTTCGTGGAACGACCGGCCGCCCGGGGCTTCCTTCACGACCTGGCAGTCCACCATGAGCATCGACGGGTCCTCGGTCCGGTGGTAGCGGCGGTAGCGGATGTGGCGGCGCAGTACGTCCATCGCCTGCTCCCACCTCGTGACCCGATGCTCTCCGCCCAAGAGTCCCCGCAACAGCCGTACCATTGCCGGGTGAGAGCGGTCCGAATGGGGTGAAGAACTTCTGTGGCGATAGCCAGAGGTCAACGCAAGCCGAAACCAGCAACGGGCGACCGTTCGCGCCTGACCGCGTACCGCTCAAGACGGAACCCCACCACTACTCCCGAACCGATGGGACGGAAACGACCGCCAAAGGCTGCGGCTGGGTCCCGCCTCACCTTCGTCATCCAAGAGCACCACGCTCGCGCCCTCCATTGGGATTTCCGCCTGGAACACGAGGGGGTTCTTGTGTCATGGGCGCTGCCCAAGGGTCTCCCCGTAGACCCCACGGCAAATCATCTTGCTGTCCACACTGAGGATCACCCCCTGGAATACGGCGGCTTTCAAGGCGACATACCGGCGGGTGAGTACGGCGGCGGTCACGTCAGCATTTGGGACTCCGGTGACTACAACCTTGAAAAGTGGACCGACACTGAGATCAAGGTCGTCCTCCATGGGACGGTGGCGAAGGGTCGCTACGTGCTCTTCCCGACGCATGGCAAGAACTGGATGATCCATCGCATGGACCCAGCACCCAAGGACTTCGAACCGCTTCCCCGACGCATCCGACCCATGCTCGCCATAGCCGGATCGTTGCCCACCGATGACGACGGTTGGGCCTACGAAATCAAGTGGGACGGCATACGGGCCATGCTCTATGTCGAAGGAGGCAGAGTCCGGGCACTCAGCCGGAACGACAAGGATCTCACGCCGACATTCCCCGAGTTGCGTGAGATTGGGGAGCTCTTAGGGGCGCGTCCTGCCATCCTTGATGGTGAGATTGTGGCCCTTGGCCCGGACGGTCGGCCGAGCTTCGGTCAGCTCCAACATCGCCTCCATCTATCGAGCAACGCGGAGATCACCCGACGGGCTCGGGAGTCGCCGGTGAGCTATGTCATCTTCGACGTCCTCCACCTCGACGGGCAGTCGTTGCTCGACCTTCCCTACGACGAACGTCGCGCACGCCTTGAGTCCCTGAACCTTGCCGGACCTTCCTTTGCAACCGCTGATTCGTTTCGCGATGTTCGTGGCGCAGACATCCTTGCTGCTGTACGAAGAGGAGGTCTCGAAGGAGTCGTGGCCAAACGACGAGATTCCCTCTACTCCCCCGGCCTGCGCCAAGGTGATTGGCGGAAGGTCAAGAACTTCAAAACGCAAGAGGTCGTCATCGGTGGATGGACCGACGGCAAAGGTGAACGCTCCGGGAGCCTGGGAGCGCTCCTCCTCGGGGTTCCCGACGCAGAGGGGCTACGGTACGTCGGCAAGGTCGGGACCGGCTTCAATGAATCGGCACGTCGGGAACTCCTCCAGAAACTCCGCCCGCTCGCAGTAAAGAAAAGCCCTTTCTCCTCTCGACTCATCCCCGCTGAGAACGCCCAGGCACACTTCGTTCGCCCGACCATCGTGGGCGAGGTCCGATATGCCGAATGGACTGCGGACGACCACCTTCGCCACCCCTCGTGGCGCGGTATCCGCTTGGACAAGGACGCAGGGGAGGAAGTCCGTGAGCCCTGAGCGCGTCGAGACCGAAGTTGAGGGACGACGCCTCACCCTGTCCAACCTCAGCAAAGTGCTCTATCCGGCGAACGGCTTCACCAAAGGAGCTGTTCTCGATTACTACGCCCGCATCGCGCCGGTGATGCTGCCCCACATCGAGGACCGCCCCATGACCCTCCGCCGTTTTCCGAACGGCGTCGATGGGCAGTCGTTTTTCGAAAAGCATGTGCCGGCACATGCCCCCAGTTGGGTCCGCACTGTCAGGGTTCCGACCAGCGGCTCTGCCAGCTCCTCGGAGGCGGTCGACTACGCGGTGGTCGGCACTATGGCGACGCTCATGTGGGCGGCAAACCTGGCGGCACTCGAGTTCCATGTGCCCCTCTGGCACATCGGACGCCGTCGCTCGCTTCCTGCACGACCGGACCACCTCGTATTCGACCTCGATCCGGGGCCAGGCACCTCGATCGTGGAGTGCTGTCGGATTGCCTCGTGGATCTTCGATCGCCTTGCCGAAGACACTCGCCCGCCAGTGGCGAAGACGAGCGGGTCCAAGGGTCTCCAGGTGTACATTCCGCTTTCCAGTCGTACCGACTGGACCACGGCACGAGGACGAGCATTGGAGCTCGCCCGAGCACTGGAGAACGACCACCCTGACGCCGTGGTCACGAACATGCGAAAAGACCTTCGACGGGGGCGGGTGCTCATCGATTGGAGCCAGAATCACCCGGCAAAGACGACTGTCGCCGCCTATTCCCTCCGGGCCCGGCCGGAACCAACGGCTTCGACGCCGGTGAGCTGGGACGAGGTACGAGCGTGCGAGCGAAGTGAAGATCCGAACCAGTTACGCTTCACAGCAGGTGAGGTTCTCGACCGCGTCGAGCGTCGTGGCGACCTGTTTTCGTCCCTGGTCACGTCCACATCACGACGCTGACTCAGGCTCCGACCGCGACCTACTGCGACTGCGGGCAACAGCCCTCACCGGCTACGGAGCCTTGCCTCGGGGCGTAGCTCGCTGAGCCGGGGACTTTTTCTGACTGGATGCCTTGGTCGGCGATGCCTTCCGACTGGATGCCTTGGTTGGCGACGACTTCGACGGCTCGATGGGTGGCACCCACCTGAACCAGCCCATTGTCGGTATGGCGTCCACCCCGGACGGCAACGGGTACTGGCTGGTGGCCAGCGACGGCGGCATCTTCGATTCGGTGACGCGGTCTTCCATGGGAGCGCCGGCGGGCTTCCGCACGCCCCGATCATCGGTGTGGCCGCGACAGCCGATGGAGGGTATCGACTGGCCAACCAGGATGGCGGGGTGTACTCCTTCTGATTGCAGCGTTCTCACCGGGACGCCAGGTTGCCGGATCTCTGCGCCTTCCGCCTCGGGGGCCTACTGACGAGTGAACCGGGGCGGGTACGCTCTGGGCGATGGAAGCCGGTGCACAGAACAGTGGACCCGACGGGGAGCAACCACTGCATCGGGCCCTCGGACTCACCGACGGTGAGCGCGACGAGGTGGAGACCCTGCTCGGTCGTCCTCCCAACCATTTGGAGCTGGCCCTCTTCGCGGTGATGTGGAGCGAGCACTGCTCCTACAAATCATCCCGGGTCCACTTGAAGCGCCTCCCGACCGACGCCCCGTATGTATTGGTCGGACCGGGCGAGAATGCCGGGGTCATCGACGCCGGTGACGGCATCGCGGTGGCCATCCGTATCGAAAGCCACAATCATCCCTCCGCCATCGAGCCGTACCAGGGGGCAGCCACCGGTGTGGGCGGCATTCTGCGGGATATCTTCACCATGGGGGCGCGGCCCATTGCGGTGATGGACCCTCTGTTCTTCGGCGACCCGGCCGAAGCCCGGCAGCGCTGGCTGATCGAGGGAGTGGTGGCCGGAATCTCGGGCTACGGGAACTCGGTGGGCGTGCCCACGGTGGGCGGCGAACTCACCTTCGATCCCCGTTACGCCCAGAACCCTCTGGTCAACGTGCTGTGTATGGGCGTCCTCCCCGTTGAGCGGCTGGTGTTGGGCCAGGCCTCGGGGGTCGGCAATCTGGCCGTGCTGCTCGGCTCATCCACCGGTCGGGACGGCATCGGTGGTGTCAGCGTGCTGGCGTCGGCCGGCTTCGGAGGTGAGGACGACGGGGCGTCGGAATCCAAACGACCCAACGTCCAGGTGGGCGACCCCTACGAAGAGAAGCGACTGATCGAAGCATGCCTGGAGCTCCTCGACGCCAAGTTGGTGGTGGGCATCCAAGACCTGGGTGGTGCCGGGTTGGTGTGTGCCACCAGTGAGACCGCGGCGCGGGGCGGGGTCGGCATGGATGTCGACGTCTCTGCCGTTCCCCGACGTGAGGACGGCATGGTGGCCTACGAGGTCATGACCTCGGAGAGCCAGGAACGCATGTTGGCCATCGTCACCCCTCAAGACCTGCCCCGGGTGCAAGAGGTATGCGAGCGCTGGGAAGTCCGGGCGTCCGTGGTGGGTCGGGTCACCGACGCCCCGGACGGCGTCCCCGGACGGCTGCGCATCCTCGACGGGTTCGATGGCGAGGTGCTGGGCGACGTGCCGGCGGTGGCACTGAGCGAAGACGCCCCGCTCTACCATCGGCCCTTGGCCCGGCCGTCCGATCAGGACGCCCGTCTGGCCGATGATCCCGGTGCGCTGGCTGCACCGGCCGACTGCGGACCCGATGTACTGGCGCTCCTCACCGACCCGGCGTGGGTCTACCGCCAGTACGACCACCAGTTGTTCCTCAACACGGTGGAGGCCCCGGGCGGGGACGCGGCGGTGTTGAAACTGGCGGCTCCCGGGCTCCCCCTTTCCGAGCGCGGTCTGGCCCTGTCCACCGACTCCAACCCGCGTTGGTGCTCCCTCGATCCCCGCCAGGGGACCGCGGCCACGGTGGCCGAGGCGGCGCTCAACGTGGCCTGCTCGGGGGCCCGGCCCATGGCCGTGGTCAACTGCCTCAACTTCGGCAATCCTGAGCACCCAGAAGTGATGTGGCAGCTGTCCGAAGCCGTCGACGGCATGTCCGAGGCGTGCCTGGGCCTGGGTCTGCCCGTCATCGGGGGCAATGTGAGCCTCTATAACGAGAGCACCGGCATCGATATCGATCCCACCGTGGTGATCGGGGTGCTGGGGCTCATCGAACGGTTGGCGGTCCGCCCCCCGGGGGTCACCCTCGTCCCCGACGCCACGTTGGTGCTGCTCGACGGAGGACCCGGATTGTCCTCGAATCACCCCACTCCTCCTTCGCTCGGCGGATCTCGATGGGCCAAGGAGATCCGTGGCCACCGGAACGGAACCCTGCCGCCGCTCGATCTGGCCGGTCACGCCCGGCTGCTGTCGTTGGTCACCGCCCTGGTCGGCGAAGGCGTGGGTGGCGGACCGGCGTTGGTGGCCGGCATCCACGACGTGTCGGGCGGAGGCCTCGGGGTGGCACTGGCCGAGTTGTCGGTCCGGTCAGGGATCGGCCTTTCGGTGGCGGGAATTGCCGACCACCATGAGCTGTTCACCGAATCCCCCTCGCGGGTGATGGTGTGTACCACCCAGGTCACCGAGTTGGTGTCACGGGCAGCCGATGCCGGCGTGCGGTTCAGGGTGCTCGGGACGACAGTGGGAGACCGCATCACTGTCGAAGGACTGGTCGATGTGAGCGTGGACGAAGCCACCACGGCCTGGCGCGACCGCCTGCCGGCGTTGCTCGACGAGTTCGCCCCTGCCGCTTCCAACTGAGCTCGGCGGCTGAGCCGCACGGGGGCGGTTGAGCCCCCAGAACAGGATGTCCAGGAGGGTCCCGGGGCGATTTGGTCCGCCAGGCCCCGATGGCAGGGATTGGACTTGGGTGATGACCTCACCGAGCGGAACTGAGAGCGAGGACCTCGATGGCGTGGCAGGTCCCCGGACATGGGACAATCTTTGAGCTTCTACTGGGCTACACGGCGAGGGAAAGATGAGCGAAATCCAAGACACCGGCCAAGGGTCAACTCAGTGCCCGGTCTGCGGCGCGGCGGGCGTTCCCGTCGGGCGTTTTTGTTCGCGATGCGGAGCCGAGATGGCGGCTTCCTCCGGAGCCGGCACTCTCCCACCAAGCGTGCCTGTTGGTGCAGTCTCCGGAACGACACATGCCGACACTCCCCCAAGCGGCGTAGGGAGGGTGAACCAGTCGTTGGGAGACCCCGCCCAACAAACGGCTGAGACCCTGATCATCCATCCGGTACCGAAACGTCCGCAGAGGATCGGCTTGATCCTGGCGATCGCCGGAGCAGTGATGGTCGTCACCGCAGCAGCCGTCGGGGCCGCCTTCCTTCTCGCCAGCAGCAGCACCAGCAGCACCAGCACCAGCAGCAGCACAAACCGGACCGCCCACCCAGCAAAGGCCGGGGCCGGTAGTGGATCGTCGTCTGCGGCCTCGGCCATCGACTCCGTTCTCCGACAAAGCGGCAATGCCAGAAGGACAGTCGTCGCCGCTACCCAATCGGTCAGCAACTGCACGGCGGGTCCCGCGTCAGAACTATCGGCGATGCAGGGTGCAATTTCCTCACGAGAATCGGCGCTCCAACGGTTGAGCTCAATCGCCCCAACTGACCTCCCGGACGGAGCGACGTTGGTCAGCGACGTCAACTCGGCTCTAAAGGCTTCGGACCAGGCCGACCAAGATTTCGTCCGGTGGATGCACGACATCGAGGGCAGCTCCTGTCCGTACGTATCCTCGTCCGACTCGAACTACCAGGGGGCGACATCTGCCTCGGCCCAAGCCGACGGCGCAAAACAGGCGCTCTTGTCGCTCTGGAACCCGGTCGCGGCGCAGTTCGGCTTGACTCAGTACACGGCGGGACAGATCTAAACTTTGTCAGGACCTCAACACACCTCCAGGCCCTCTCGGTCACGGGGCTGGTTGAGAATCAGCGTCGCCCTGCTGCTGGTAACAGGTGTTGCCGTCGGGCTTCTGGTTACAAGATCTGGCCGTACGAACGCCGAGATCGCTTCCAAGAAGGATCCCGCCCTGGTTCAGTCAAGGCCCACCACTACCCCGGCTGGCACACCCGGCTCGGGTTCGATTGCTCCGAGCGGGAGCCACAACAGCACCAGTGGGCTTCTGGCGGGGAAGGTCGTCGTGATCGACCCAGGACATAACGGCGGCAATTTTGCGGACCCTGCGTTCATCAACAGCCCGATCTGGAACGGGCGGGCAGCGGAATCGTGTGACACGACTGGCACGGAAACCGATGGCGGCTACACCGAAGCCCAGCTCAACTTCAACGTTGCCCGGTACCTCGCCGCTGCCCTTGGGGCCGAGGGCGCCCAGGTGGTCTTGACGCGGACCACCAACAATGGCGTCGGGCCGTGCGTAACGCAACGGGCCGACATCGGCAACGCCGCCAAGGCGAATGCAGCCATCAGCATTCATGCTGACGGCGGACCGGCTTCCGGACGGGGTTTCGCGATTCTCGAGCCCGTCGCAGACGGACCCAACGCCTCGGTTATCACACCGTCTCAGTCACTTGGAACCGACGTTCGCTCGGCATTCCTTGCGCAGAACGTCGAACCAGTCAGCGATTATGCCGGAGTTGACGGAATCCAACCGCGCCATGACCTCGCCGGACTCAACCTGACAACGGTGCCGAAGGTCCTCGTCGAATGTGCCAACATGCGTAACGCCAGCGACGCCGCTCTTGTCGTCACCGCCTCCTGGCAACAGAGCGTCGCCCAGGCGCTTGCCAAAGCCATTACCCAGTTTCTGACGGCGGCTTGAACATTCCGAAGCGCTCTGCCATGAGGTCCTTCGTTTGGCTTCCGCCTCTGGCCTACACCTCCGTGCTTCTTCGGTAAACCGGCTCTTCGGATCTGAGCGGGGCGTGAAGGCGCTATCTGCAGCAAGCGCCCCTCTCGGCCGACGAGGACGATCGGATCATGCACGGGAAGTTGTTCATCCGGGCATGCTCCCAGTGCTGCGCAGAAAGCACTGAGATGGCAGATGAATCATACGTGTAGGTGCGACTACACGGGTGCAGCAACTGGCGCGAGAGCGGCTGACGCTTCCCGCCGCACCGGCGAAAAGGCGCGCTCCAAGTCGGATTCCTGAGTCAGGCAGCCGGGCGGCGCGCCTCGAGGTCGATCAGCACCTGGTCGGGCACCTTCAGATCACCCCGGCCGGTGCCCACGGTCAGATCAGGCTTGATGGTGCCGTGATGATCGGAGCCGCCGGTGGCGACCAGGTCGAACCGACGAGCCAGATTGGAGAGATCTTGGCGTTGACGAGGGGAGTAGCGACCGTAGATCGCCTCGATCCCCCCGAAGCCGGCCGCGGCCAGTTCGCCGACCAACGCGGCCAGGTCCGCGCCCTCCAGTTCGAGACTGTAGGGGTGGGCCAACACAGCCACGCCCCCCGAGGCAGTAGCCAAACGGGCCACATCGAGGGCCTCCAAGCGGGACTTGGGTACAAAGCCAGGTCGACCATTGGCCAAAAACCGATCAAAGGCGTCTTGGACGGAGTCGGCAGCACCTGCTTTCACCAGCACGGAGGCGAAGTGGGGACGCCCGATACCCTCCTCGCGACCAGCCTCGGCCACCACCTCTGCGTAGGTGATGGGAAGGCCCATCGAGGCGAGTTTGTCGGCCAGGCGGATGTTGCGGTGGTGCCGGTCGATCCGCAAGTGGGTAAGTTCCGCCGACAGGGGGCCATCGTCGTCTTCCACGAAGTAGACCAATACGTGCATCCCACCTTTGCCCACCGACCGGCACGAGACCTCGCACCCCGGGATCAGGGTCACATCGAGCTCGGCGGCACGTTTGCGGGCGGCAACCAGGCCGACCAATGAATCGTGATCAGTGAGCGCCACCGCGCTGCAACCGGCCTCGGCGGCCAGCTCGGGGATACGTTCGGGCGGGTCGCTTCCGTCGGAGACGGTGGAGTGGGTGTGAAGGTCGATCATTGGTCTCGAGGCTACCAATGCTGGTTCCGACCTCCGACCCGGAATAGCCGGTCGGTCACCGGTTGGTCACCGTTCCGTCACACTCCACTAGTCTGGTCGTGAGCGGTTTGTTCGCCTGGCGGATGGATCGCGACGAGCGACGAGCCCGACGACCCCCGGTGAATACGGTGACCGACCGATGATGGAGGCCAAGGAAGCGTGCGGAGTCTTCGGGGTCTACGCCCCGGGGCGCCCAGTCGCACACCTAACTTTTGACGGTCTGTTCGCCTTGCAGCACCGCGGTCAAGAGGCGGCCGGCATGGCCGTGAGTGACGGCGAAGCCATCACGGTGATGAAAGACATGGGCCTGGTCACCACCGTCTTCGACGAGCGAAAGCTTTCGGGGCTCCGGGGAGACATAGCCATTGGCCACACCCGGTACTCCACCGCCGGCAAGAGTGACTGGATGAACGCCCAACCGGTGTTCAGGGGCGTGGGTCGGGCCGGGTTCGCCCTCGGCCATAACGGCAATCTCACCAACACCGACGCATTGGCCGAAAGGGCCGGCATGCTTCCGGGCCTGGTGGACTCCGACAGCGACCTGGTGGCTGAGCTGTTGGGTCAGGTCTTTCCCCCCGACGCCCCGGAGCGGTCGCGTGCGGAACTGGCCGAAGACCTCGAGACCGCTCTTACCGCCGTACTTCCTTCTGTAGAAGGTGCATTCTCCTTTGTGCTGCTCGACGCCGAGCGGTTGATAGGGGTCCGCGATCCCAACGGGTTTCGCCCCCTCTGCCTCGGCTGGCTCGAGGCCACCGACGAGTTCGTGGAGGGCTGGGTACTGGCCTCGGAGTCACCGGCCCTCGACGTCATCGGCGCTACCTTCATCCGCGAACTCGAGCCGGGTGAAATGGTCATCATCGACGGGAAGGAGGTCCGCTCGGAGCGGCCCTTCCCCATCGAGCGGCTCAACCCCAAGCTCTGCATCTTCGAGTTCGTCTATTTCGCCCGGCCGGACACCATCCTCTACGGCAACGAGGTCCACGGTGCCCGACGGCGTATGGGTCAACTGTTGGCCGCACAGAAACCGGTGGATGCCGATCTGGTGATGGGCGTCCCCGACTCTGGCGTCCCGGCCGCAGAGGGCTACGCGCTGGGATCGGGCATCCCCTACGGGCAGGGCCTGGTGAAGAACCGGTACATCGGCCGCACCTTCATTGCGCCGACCCAGTTGGAGCGGGCCGACGGTGTCCGCCGCAAGCTCAATCCGCTCCGCGACAACATCGCCGGGAAGCGCCTGATTGTGGTGGACGACTCCATCGTGCGGGGGACCACCACCCGGGCCATGGTGATCATGTTGCGCGAGGCGGGAGCCCGGGAAGTCCACCTCCGGATCTCTTCGCCGCCGTTCCAGTGGCCCTGCTTCTACGGCATCGACACTCCCGACAAAAGTGAGTTGTTGGCGTCGATCAAGACCCTCGACGAGATCGTGGAGTTCCTCAATGTGGACTCGCTCGAGTACCTCACCATCGAGAACCTGAAGACCGCCATCGATGCCCCGGGTGCCGGCTTCTGCGATGCCTGCCTCACCGGTATCTATCCGGTGCCGGTCCCAGTGCCCGTCGAACTGAGCGTACGTAGTCCGCTCGGCGCCGTCGCCACCGGGACCCCGGCGTGACAGATCCAACACCTGTGCCGGCTACTTACGCCGGAGCCGGCGTGGATATCGATGCCGGGGAAGAGGCTGTCGACCGGATCCGCCCGTTGGTGGCCACCACCCTGCGGCCCGAGGTGCTCGGGGGACTGGGTGACTTCGGCGGCCTGTTCGCGGTGGATACCGAGAAGTACAGCCGGCCGGTGCTGGTCGCCTGCACCGACGGGGTCGGCACCAAGGCACTGATCGCCCAGGCCTGCGGTCGCTACGACACCATCGGTATCGACCTGGTGGCCATGTGCGTCGACGACCTGGTATGCCAGGGAGCCGAGCCGCTGTTCTTTTTGGACTACATCTCCACTGGAGCCGTCGATCCCACCCAGATGACCGAGCTGGTGGCCGGTGTGGCAGACGGTTGCCGCCAAGTGGGGGCGGCACTGCTGGGCGGCGAGATGGCGGAGCACGCCGGGGTCATGAAGCCGGGTGAGTTCGACCTGGTCGGCTTCGCGGTCGGAGTGGTCGAGCGCGAAAAGATCTTGGGATCGGGTCGGGTGCGGGACGGCGACATTTTGATCGGCCTCCCGTCGCCGGGACTCCGCTCCAACGGCTACACCCTGGCCCGCCACGTGCTGTTGGAGCGAGCCGGCCTGGCCCTCGACGCCCCGGCGTGGCAGGGGGCGACCACCTCAGTGGCCGATGAGCTGCTCCTTCCCTCGGTGCTCTATACCCCGGCTGTTCTGTCGGCCATCGCCGACGCCGACGCCGACGTTCACGCCGTGGCCCACATCACCGGCGGGGGGATCCCCGGGAACCTGCCCCGAGCGCTTCCGGACGGCCTGCGGGCGGTGGTGGAACGGGGCACCTGGAAAGTTCCACAGATCTTCGCCGAGGTGCAGCGGCTGGGCAATGTGGAAGACGAGGAGATGCTCCGGGTGTTCAACCTGGGCCTCGGCATGGTGGTCATGGTCTCCGCCGACGGTATCGACGTCGCGCTCGAAGCGCTGAGCGGGGGTGGCCTCGACCCGGTAGTCGTCGGTCGGGTGGAGCCGGGGCCCCGGGGTGTGGATCTGGTCGGTCCCGAGCTGTGGGGATCCGGGGACGCCCCATGAGTGCGACCCTGGCGGAGTCCCGATGAGTGCGACCCTTCCGGCGACCCAGTTCGAGGCGCTCCGCGACCATCTGCTGGCCCACTCGGTGAAACGCGGGGATTTCGTATTGAAGTCCGGCCGACGCAGCAGCTGGTTCATCGATTCCAAACAGACGGTGTGCCGACCCGAGGCCATGGTGTTGGTAGCCGACGGGATTCTCTCGATACTCCCCGACGACGTCACCGCCATCGGCGGGCTTACCATGGGTGCGGACCCGGTGGCGTTCATCACCGCGGGGGTGGCGGCCGGCCGAGGACGGATGCTGAAGGCGTTCAGTGTGCGAAAAGAAGCCAAAGCCCACGGGGGTGGCGGTCGGATCGCCGGCGCCCTCGACCCGGGTGACCGGGTAGTGGTGACCGAGGACACGGTGACCCGGGGCACCTCGCTGATCGAGGCCGCCCAGGCGGTCTGTGAGGCGGGAGCCGAACCCGTGCTCCTGGTGGCGGTGGTTGATCGGGGCGGAACCGTGGAAGCGATGGCAGCGGCTGAGGGGATCCCCTTCCGGGCGTTGTTGACGGCACCCGATCTCGGCTTCGACTACGAGGGCGCCTGAATGCCGAGGTAGCCAGGAGACTGTTGAAAAACCCTGATCTTGGGCGTAGATTGGTCACCGCAAGCTGGCAATATGTCCGACCGAAGCGCCGACACAAAAGGGTTGAAGTCGGCCACCCAGGTGGGCAGAGCCCAAGGAGCGGTCCCTTTTTTGACGACCCGGGCTTGCGCGTCTGATTTCAGACTGACCTGAGCCGCCATCCTCGGTCGGGGTCCAGTCCAAGTTGACCAAGCGCCTGAGGTTGATTGCCGCGATGCGCAGCGAGTGCCCGAGCCGGTTCTTCTCCGCACCTCGGAACCGGATCCGTCGGTTGCCGTCGGCCACAAGCCATGCATTGGAGCGCTCGACCGTTGGCCACCAACGCCGGTAGTCCTCGGCGAGGTCCATCGCGGTCACGGTTTCTTGAGTCAATAGGATCTGGAGATGACGACCGAGCGGGATCTGATCGTAAGGGAGATGCAACTGGTTGACGTGGACATGCGGATCGACTACTTCCACAACGCGTCGGACGACTATCTTCGTACACTCGGAGTCGATCGGGCACTGCTGCCAGCGCGGGAAGCCTGGCATGTGTTTTACGAGGAGGACTACGCACGTCCGGTTCGAGAGCGGGTCAACTACTCGCTGGTGTGGGAACTGGACGGGCGGGCAGTGGGGTTCAGTTCGGCCGACCACATTGTCTTCGGCAAGCAAGCGTTCATGCACCTGCACGTTCTCAGCCCGACGCAGCGACGGGACGGTCTAGGGGCAGACTTCGTGAAGGCATCAGCGCCGATTTTCTTCCAGACTCTCGAACTGGAGCACCTCTTTTGTGAGCCGAACGCGTTCAACGTTGCGCCGAATCGGACTCTGCAGCGCGCCGGTTTCCGCTATCTGTTCACACATGAGACAACGCCGGGCCCGATGAATTTTCCGCAAGCAACGACACGGTGGGTGCTCGATCGGCCCGCGTGAAGCCGGGCGATTTCTGATCCCAGCTGAGGTGGCATCCCAAGCCAGGCCTTGCTTCGATCATGGGGCTCCACGCCAAGAACTCCTAGAGGACCTCTGTTCCGGCCGTCTTCAAATTTGAGGCAAGTTTCCGTTGGTCCTCCTGCGGTAGAGGCGCCAGATGATTGGTGAACCTCACCTGCTCTTCGGGACAATGACCCTGAGAGGGACCCGGGGCTGCGCAGTGGGCGCCTGCCCGCTGATCATGGCGATGTCGTTGTCGTTGCTCTCGTGGCCGGTGCCGTAGTACTGGGTCAGCAGGGGCGCCCTCCTTCGGCAGCGTCGACGCCAGGTACGGGTCGCTGGCCGGGTCACCGAAGGTCCCCGCGTACCCCCTCGCTCTAGAGGGTGATCACGAACACGTGGCCGATCGGCGGCGCCGGAGGGGCTCCGGCCCGAGTCCCGGGGACCGACGGCAGCCCCGGAGCTGTCGGTGCCGAGGGCAGGCCCGGTGCCGAGGGCAGGCCGCCGGACCCGGAGGAGGTCTAGTTGCTACTGCTCGCCAGTGGCAGCACGCCGATGGTGGCACTGGTGGCCCGGGGGCCGCCGGAGGTCTCGTCCTGCGGGCTCACTACCGGCAGGCTGAGAGCGGTCGGGTGCACAGGATCGACGGAGATGGTCAGGGCGTCAGGGATCCGCGAGCCGAGGTAGGCCTGGTCGGTGGCCGCGATGACCAGTTCGATACGGTCACCGACTACGTAACGGTGGACGATCCCGGGCAGCGTCATCGTGACAAGTCGCTGCTGGCCAGGCAATACGGCTATGCGTGTCGGAGAAACGAGGTTCTCCACGAGTGTGACCGCTCCCGAAGGAGCCACATCGTAGATTTTGCCGAACAGCACCGCCTGGTCCGCCGGTGTCAGCGACGACGCGGTGGCCGCTGTCAGCCGGAAGCGCACCACGGGGATGCCGACTGAGTCGATGCTCGCCGGGAGTGGCGGCGTCTCGAACGAGGCGTACGTACCCGGCGGGTCGGTCGGCCCGATGTTCGAGAACGGCGACATGTTCTGGACTCCCGAGGTCTCCGAGTAGCTGCCCGGTTGGGCGCCCGGCGGGTTGACGAAGCTCTTGCTTCCCGGCGATACGTCCTGAGCCGAGCGCACCAGCGATCCGTCGCCCGACAGGTAGAGATCGAGCGTGCCGCCCACCGGCCAGCTCGACGCGGTGCCGTAGGCGGGCTCGGCGGAACCGCCGGTGTTGTAGGCGACCCAGGGCCGGAAGTACTCCACGGCTGGACCCGTCGAGACGTTCTGGTGCTTCAAGTATTTGGCGAACCAGCCGATGATGAGGCTGGTCTCGTAGCCGTGGGCCGCCGAGGTGTAGCTCAGCTCTCCGGGCGCAGGTGTGGAGTTGCTGTGGCCCCAGCTCTGGATGACCAGCTTCACCGGGTCACCGTTCGCCCGGAGGTCGTTGTAATTCGCAACCGCCTCGTTGATGTTGAACAGTGTGTCGCCCTCGCCCTGCATGAGCATCACGGGGATCCGGACGTGCTTGGCGAAGCTCGCCATCGAGTCCGACCGCAGCATGGACACCACCCAATCCGGCGGATACCCGAGCGCGGCGGACTCGGCGTAGGCTTCGCAGATCCGGGGGTCGAACCCCGGGCAGCTCGACGGGGGCACCGGCGTGCTGCTGGGGTTCTGGGGTGCCTCGCTCAAGCCATCGGCGGTGAAGAGGCTCGTCCACTGCCACTTCAGGACCCCCGGCGGGTTGTCGGTGTAATGAAAGGCAGCCGAGCCGTTGTCCGGAGCCAGGGAGTAGGCGAGGTCGTTCCAGGTGATGATCGGGATGATGGTGTCGACTCGCGGGTCGATCGCGGCAGTGGAGAACTGAACCCCTCCGCCGTAAGAGCCTCCGATCATGCCCACCCGGGGATCGGCCGGCCCGTCCTTCAGGACCTCGGGCCGGTAGCTGAGCCACGAGATGAGCTGCGAGGCCGCTTCACCGTCCCAGATCGGACTGTCGAGCTCGATGTTGCATCCGCTGCCGCCGAAGCCCAGACCCGAGTAGGTGAGCACGACGTAGCCCCGGGGAGCGGCGTACTGGGCCAGGGGTACTTGGTCGGCATACGATCCACCGAAGCCGTTGGTGGTCAGGATCACCGGGTCCGGCGACGACGCCGATGCCGCCGTGGGCACGAAGATCTCGCCGAGGATCGTGCAGACCGTCGAGTGCCCGGGCCCGACGTGGACCACGAAGTGCATCATTGATGCCTGGTAGCCGGTCCCCCCCGCGGCCTGTGAGCTCGAGGTGACCTGCGCCGGCGGAGGGGCAACGAACCCCGCCAAACGGGCATGCTGCCCCGCTGCGCCTGAACCCGGTCCACTGCCTGCCGCTCCGGGATCACCCCCCGAGGAGTAGCCCGAGTGTGCTTGGGCGTGCGGCGACGCCAGCGTGGCCGCCAAAGCTCCACCTGCGGGAACCAGGGTGGCTGCACAGGCAAGGACCGCGATGACGATGGCCGCGCCGCCGCGGCGGCCAGGGCGAAGGCGGCGTGTCGACATGCCCTGGTAACGTCCGAGCGCCTTGTAACTTGCGCATCGCGTCTTGCGCATTGCCTCTGGTGCCACGCAGTGCGAGAGGTTGCCGACTCCCTGTGAGGGCGGAATGCCGTTGCACGCAGGCGGTGCACCAGGCTGGCCGTCGGCCTTCTCTGGTGCGAGCGCCCCAGAACGCCGACTTGGCCGCGAGGCAGGGACCCGCCTGCGACCCGCAACCACGCTCCGAAGTGCTGATCTGTCCGAGACGCAAGAGACGCGCAGGTGTCGTTCTGGGCGAGCGCTATGGGCGCGATGTCACCCAGAGCAGCCAGTCAACTTTCACCGGGCCGGCGGCGAAGCATCTCCCTATAGTGCGGGCATGAACGACTTCGCCTCAGCTCTCGACACCGCCGCGGCTATCCGTCGCAAGGATGTGAGCCCGCTCGAAGTGCTCGACGCCAGCCTCGATCGCGTCGACAAGCGAAACCCTGAGCTGAACGCGGTGATCTGGCGGAACGACGACGAGGCCCGGGCCGAGGCGCGGGTGCTCGGTGAGCGGATCGCCGCCGGGGCCGATGACCTCCCACCCTTCGCCGGCGTGCCCATCCCCATCAAGGACCTCACTCCGGTGGAGGGTCAGCCGGTGACCTACGGCTCGCTCGGCGCCCCTGACGGGGTGAGCGATCACAGCGAACGGGTGGTCGATGCCTACCGGCGGGCCGGGTTCATCCTCACCGGCCGCACCAACACTCCTGAGTTCGGATCGATCACCGTCACCGAGAACCTCCGTTACGGTCCCACCCGCAATCCGTGGAACCCCGAGCACACCCCGGGCGGATCGAGTGGCGGGGCGGGAGCTGCGGTGGCTTCGGGCATGTTCTCCGTCGCTCACGCCAGCGACGGCGGTGGTTCGATTCGCATCCCGGCATCGTGCTGCGGGCTGGTCGGCCTCAAGCCGAGCCGGGGGCGGGTGACATCGGTGATTCCCGGATGGCAGGGCATGTCCACCGAAGGGGCACTCTGCCGGACAGTGGCCGACGCTGCCGCGCTGCTCGACGCGATGAGTACGCCGGACCACAACGCCTGGTGGAATGCGCCGTCACCGGCGGCCCCTTTCGCCACGGAACCTGGGAAGGATCCCGGGCGCCTGCGGGTAGTGCTGAACACGGTGAGCGCCTTTGGTGTCCCCGTTGACGAGGAAGCGGTGGCGGCGGTGGAAGCCACCGGGCGGTTGCTCGAGGCCGCCGGCCATCAGGTGGAACGACTGGATGCCGACGTCTTCGACGCTGCCGCCCTCGGGCCGTTCCTCCATGTCGTGAACGGCGGCCTGGCCGAACACGAAGGCATCGACTGGGCAAAGGTCGAGCCGCATAATCGGGCCGCCTATGCCGCGGCCCAAGAGGTGGACAGCTTGACGTTCACCCGGGATTTGGACGAGCTGCACCGCATGACCCGTCAGATAGTGGCCCGATGGGGCGATGAGTTCGATCTGTTGGTCACCCCGACGATGGCCATCGAGCCCCCACCGGTTGGAGTCTTGAAGGCCGTGCACGACGCCCCCGAACTACCGCCGATCGAAGTGCTGTCCATGGCCGGCTTCACTGTCGTGTTCAACATCACCGGTCAGCCGGCCATCAGCCTTCCCCTGCACACGGCCGCCTCAGGGCTGCCGGTCGGCGTGCAGTTGGTGGTGGGACCCTGGGAAGAAGGACTGCTGTTGCGGGTGGCGGCCTAACTCGAGGCGGCCGCACCGTGGTCGGACCGGCATCCCCCCGTCAGCTAGGCGCAGGCGAGCGGCCAGTTGGGCGAGTCCAGGCAGGGCTCACGGGACAGGGCGGTGTACCGGTAGGCGCCGGGCCTGTGTAGGGTTCATCTATGGCCGACCAGGCGGAATTCTCCGACCTTGCCATGGACTACATGTCTACGCTGTATTCGGCGGCGTTACGTATGACGCGCAACCCCTCCGACGCTGAGGATCTCGTCCAGGAGACCTACCTCAAGGCCTATCGGGCCTTCGGGGGATTCGAAGCCGGCACCAACCTCAAGGCCTGGCTCTATCGAATTCTCACCAATACGTATATCAATACCTATCGGGCCAAAAAACGCCGCCCCGAGATTGCCGATGTCGAGGACGTGGAGGATCTGTTCCTCTACCGGCACCTTTCGGCCGACCAGCCTGTCGGACTCGGACGGAGTGCCGAGGACGAAGCGCTCGAACGAATTACAGATACCGAGGTCAAAGAGGCTATCGAGTCATTGCCCGACACTTTTCGGATGGCGGTGCTGTTGGCCGACGTCGAGGGTTTCTCCTACAAGGAGATCGCCGAAATCACCGAGGTACCCATCGGCACGGTGATGAGCCGCATCCACCGTGGAAGAAAGGCCCTGCAGAAAGCGTTGTTCGAATACGGAAGTGCACGCGGCCTTGTCGGCGCTTCCGGCGACGGCAAGTAGGGAGACATACTCGTGGGAGAGCAGAAATCGGATGATGCGGAGCATGGGGGACAGGATCCGATGATGCCTGGAGGTGCGCGCGTCCCCGGGTTCGTCAACTGTGACGAGACCATCGAACGTCTCTATTACTACCTCGACGGCGAACTCACCGAGGAACGCCGGGTGGAGATCGCCTTTCATCTCGATATGTGTGGACCGTGCGTGGGTGCCTTCGGCTTCGAAGCCGAACTGCGCAAGGTCATCGCCAACCGTTGCAAGGATCACGTTCCCGATGCCCTGCTCGACCGGGTGGCCCACGCCCTCCAGGACGAACGTGTCCGCCAGGGCAACTGAGCCCGTGGCCCCGTGACCCGGCTCCACCCCGTGACCCGGCTCCACCCCGTGACCCGCCTCCACCCCTGTCGATCAGGTCTGGCCCCCACCCGACCCGGGTCGTCCCTACACTCGTCCTCGTGACACAAACCTCCGACATCCAAGCTGGGAGCCCAACGACGGCACCGGGCGCCATCTCGTGGGATGTGGCCGAACGGGTGGCCGGTTGGGTGAGTAGCCGCAGTGCCATGCCCACGCCCTACCGCCCCGACCTCTTACAACAGGAGTTCGAGGAGCTCACCGCCCAGGCCGAAGAGTTGGTGGCGTCGTCAACCGGTCTCCGGTCCGCATCGGGCCCGGCCCGGGCCCGGGTCACCGACCGGAACGGATGGGTGCACGCCAACGTGGCCTCGTTTCAGCGTCTGGTCGGGCCTCATCTCGAACGCTTCACCCCGCCGCGCCTGGCCGCCACCAATCCGGTCACCGAACGCCTGGCCGGTCCACTGGCCGCCGCCAGCCGGGTGGCCACGGGCAGCCAGTTGGGAGCGGTGCTGGGTTGGCTCTCGACCCGGGTCCTCGGTCAGTACGACCTGCTCCTCACCGAGGAGGCCGTCGAAGATCAAGACATCGTCTACTTCGTCGGCCCGAACATCGTGACGCTCGAACAGCGGTATGGATTCGAGCCCCGCGAGTTCCGGCTGTGGCTGGCGTTGCACGAAGTCACCCATCGGTGCCAGTTCACCGCCATCCCCTGGATGCGCGATCACTTCCTGTCGTTGGTGGAAGAAGGGCTCGGCTCGCTCGATCCGGACCCGACCCGCTTCGCCGAGGCGTTGAGGCGTCTGACCGAGGAGATCCGCGCCGGGCGCAACCCGCTCCGCGACAGCGGTGCTCTCGGGCTGGTGGCCACGCCCGAACAGCTCGAGGGTCTCCACCGGATTCAGGCCCTGATGAGTCTCCTCGAAGGTCACGGCGACGTGACCATGGACAGGGCCGGGGCGGCGGCCATCCCCAGCGCCGCGCATTTCAGCGAAGTGCTCCGGCAACGCCGCAATCAGACCAAGGGCCCGGCCAAGCTCCTTTTGCAGCTCATCGGGATGGAATCCAAGTTCCGCCAGTACGAAGAAGGCGAGCGGTTCATCGCCGCGGTGGAGGAGTCGGGGGGATCCGAGCTTCTCGACCATGCCTGGCGGGGCCCGGAATGGCTGCCGTCCCTCACGGAGATCCGGGACCCCTCGGTGTGGATCTCCCGCGTCGGTGGCACCCTTTCCCTCTCCAGTTGATCCGCTGATCGCCGACCTGGTCGGCCGGTGCGTGTTCCCGGTCGCCGGCACGCCGCTGGTCTGTGCCGTCTCGGGCGGGGCCGACTCGTTGGCGCTGCTGGTTCTGGCCACCGCGGCCGGCTGTGAGGTGACCGCGGTCCACGTCGACCACGGGCTCCGGTCCGGCTCCGCAGCCGAGGCCGATGTGGTGGCGTCCGCCGCCGATCGTTATGGTGCCGCCTTCCGCAGTGAGCGGGTGGTGGTGGCCGACGGATCCAACCTGGAGGCCCGGGCCCGCGCCGCCCGGTTCGGGGTGCTCGGTCCCGATGTGGCTACCGGGCATACCGCCGATGACCAGGCCGAGACGGTGTTGGCCAATCTGTTGCGGGGTGCCGGGGTCGACGGTTTGGCGGCCATGCGGGCCGGTACCCGCCACCCACTGTTGGCCATACGGCGGGCCGAGACGGTGGCCCTCTGCCGCCAGCAGGGGTTGGAGCCGGTGTGTGACCCCAGCAATGAGGATCCGCGGTTCTTGCGCAATCGGATCCGGGCCGAGCTGGTTCCGCTGTGCTCGGAGTTGGCGGGGAGAGACATCGTCCCGGTGCTGGCCCGCCAGGCCGGTTTGCTGGCCGGTGACGCCGAGGTGCTAGCCACGGTGGCGGCCCTGGTGGACCCGACCGACGCCAAGGCGATTGCCGCCGCCCCCGAAGCGGTCTCGAGGCGGGCCATCCGGGAGTGGTTGACCGGCGACAGTGCCTATCCACCCTCCCTCGATGCCATCGAGCGGGTCCTCGAGGTGGCCAGGGGAGTGCGGCGGGCCGCCGAAGTAGCCGGTGGGGCCCGGGTGGCCCGGTCAGGCGGGCGGCTGTCCCTCACCCCACCCATGAGGTCCAGCGGGGACCGAACCGATACAGTCGGCCCGTGACCGCGCCAGGAGATGAGTCGGTAAGCCAGCTGTCCCGGCTCGAGTCGGAGCCCGAAGTCGGTGAGGTCATCGTCTCGGAGGCGGACCTGCAAGCGCGGATCACCGAGCTCGGTGCCCGTATCACCGCCGATTACGCCGGGCGACCCCCCCTCCTGGTCGGGGTATTGAAGGGCGCTTTCATGTTCATGAGCGACCTGTCCCGGGCCATCGAGCTCCCGGTTGAAATGGACTTCATGGCGGTGTCGTCCTATGGCAGCGCCACCCGCACCTCCGGCGTGGTCCGGATCGTGAAGGACCTCGACGTCGACCTGGCCGACCGCCACGTGTTGGTGGTGGAGGACATCGTCGACAGTGGCCTGACCCTCAACTATCTGCAGCGGTACCTCCTGGCTCGGCACCCGGCCAGCCTCGAGGTATGTGCTCTTCTGGTCAAGGATGGACAGCAACGCACCGCCCTCGACCTGCGCTACGTCGGGTTTCATATCCCGCCGGATTTCGTGATCGGCTACGGCCTCGACGTCAGCGAACGACTCCGCAACCTCAGCGCTATCCACGCCTCCACCGGCGATCCGTCCGGCCGCTGAGGAGCCCCCATGAGCGTCGATACCGCCCGAATCGAACGGGCCATCCATGAGATTCTGGAGGCCATGGGCGAGGACCCCGAACGCGACGGCCTCCTCAAGACGCCATCCCGGGTCGCCCACATGTACGAGGAGCTCTTCTCCGGCCTGGATGAAGACCCGTGCCATCACCTCGAGGTCACCTTCGCCGCTGAGCATGACGAGATGGTGATGGTGCGAGATATCCCCTTCGCATCGTTGTGTGAGCACCACATGGTGCCGTTCATGGGTCGCGCCCACGTGGCCTATATCCCCGGCGACGATGGACGGATTACCGGATTGTCCAAATTCGCCCGTCTGGTGGATGGCTATGCCCGGCGCCTGCAGGTCCAGGAGCGGATGACCACCGAAATCGCCGATGCGGTGGAACGGGCGCTGGCCCCCAAGGGCGTGCTGGTAGTGGTGGAGGCCGAGCATCTCTGCATGTCCATGCGGGGGGTCAAAAAGCCCGGCACCTTGACCATCACCTCAGCCGTCCGGGGCCAGTTCCGGACCGACTCAGCCACCCGGGCCGAGGCCATGCAGTTCCTTCACGGCCGGTAGAATACCCCGATCCCGGCCACGGGGTTCCCTCCCCTGGTTTACGCTATGCCCTCATGGTCCCTACCGCCACCGAGCAACGCCCGATGGTGATGGGGATCCTCAATGTGACCCCTGACTCGTTTTCCGACGGCGGTGAGTGGTTCGAAGGACAGCGAGCCATCACCAGAGGGCATGAGATGATCGCCGAGGGGGCCGATATCGTCGACGTGGGCGGAGAATCGACCCGGCCCGGTGCCCAGTCCGTCCCCACCGACGAAGAGCTGAGACGGGTGATCCCGGTCATCGAGGCGCTCGCCCCCCATGTGCGGGTGTCGATCGACACCACCAAAGCGGCAGTGGCCCAGGCCTCGGTGGCCGCCGGGGCCACGCTGGTCAATGACGTCTCCGCCTCGCTGTGGCCGGTGGCCGCCGAGTGTGGGGTGGGCTGGGTGGCCATGCACCGGAAAGGGACACCCGCCGATATGCAGGACCACCCGTACTATGACGACGTGGTGGCCGAAGTGACGCAATTCCTCATCGATCGGGCCGAAACCGCCGCCGGCGCAGGCATTACCGATGTGTGGATCGACCCGGGCATTGGATTCGGGAAGTCCGGCGAGCACAATCTCCGATTGCTGGCGTCCATGGACCACCTGGTGGCTACCGGTTATCCGGTGATGGTGGGTACCAGTCGCAAGAGTTTCCTGGGCCGGTTGGCCCCGGCGGGAGACGGCACCCCGGCCCCGGTTGACCATCGCCTCCCCGGTTCGCTGGCCACCGCCGTCTGGGCCATGCAGGCGGGGGCGGGCATGGTGCGGGTGCACGATGTGGCGGCCACTGTCCAGGCGGCGACCCTGGTGGGGCCCCAGCATCCGACCAAAGTGGGTCCGGCCCCAGCCCGATCGCCCGAATACCCGGAGGTAGCACGTTGAAGGGCAAATGGGCGTCGGGCATCCCGCCCCGCCATTTCACCTGGGTGATCAAGGACCGCCTGGCGGTGAGCGAGCGCCCCGGGGGCTTCGCCCCCAACCACCGTAAAGTCCGCCGCCAAGAGGAGATCATCTGGCTGCAGGTCCAGGGCTTCACCCGGGTTGTCTCCCTGCTCCCGTCCTCACACAACCTGCAGGCCTATCAGGACCACGAACTTCCCAGTGTCCATTTCCCTCTGCCACCGTCGGGTGATGTACGGACCAGTCTGCTGGAGTTGTTCAAAGATCTGCACGGCCGCCTGACCAGGGGTGAACGGCTCCTCATCCATCAAGACGCGCTCGGGGACCGGGTCATCGGGGTGGTGTCCGGGTACCTGTTGTGGTCAGAGCGACTCCCCAGCGGACCTCAGGCCGTCACCGTGCTCGAGCACATCACCGGCCACGCCATGGGCCCGCCCGGACGTGAGCTGGTGGAGTTCGCCAGCCAACTGCCTCCGGCCGCCGCGGCGGTGCGGGGCAAGCCTCGTGCCTCCGGGCCGAACCCCGCTGCCGCCCAGGGCTGAGAATGGCCGACCTGAATCGGATCGAACTTCGGGGACTTCGGGTGCTCGGGACTCACGGGGTGCTGCCCGAGGAGCGGGTCAATCCCCAGCCCTTTGAGCTCGACCTCGATCTGGACGTCGACCTCGCCGCCGCCAGCCTCTCCGATGACCTGGCCGATACCGTCGACTATTCCGGGGTGGTGGACAGGGCCGGTGCAGTGATCGCGGGATCGGGTCGGTTCCATTTGCTCGAAGCCTTGGCCGAGGCGATCGCTGCCACCTCTCTGGAAGATGGGCGGGTGGTGTCGGTCACGGTGGGACTGCGCAAGCTCCGGCCACCACTAGCCGCGGATATCGCCACCGTGGGCGTGCGCATCACCCGTCACCGATGACCTCCATGCGCATCACCCGCCGCCGATGACCTCGCCGCTGTCCGAGTCGCCGAGCGTACGGGCATTCCTCGGGCTCGGGTCCAACCTCGGGGACCGGTGGTCCCACCTTCGTCGAGCCGTCGACCAGCTCCGGGCCGGGAGCGCCATGCCGGTCACCGCGGTGTCGCCGGTCTACGAGACCGAACCGATCGGCGGACCCGAAGAGCAGGGCCCGTACTTGAATCTGGTGGTGGAGTTGGCCGTGGCTCCCGCTTTGGATCCCTATCGGATATTGGAGGAGTGCCGGAGGCTGGAGGCCGCCGCCGGCAGGGTTCGCACCGTGCGGTGGGGTCCCCGCACCCTCGACGTCGACGTGCTGTGGGTCGACGGTGTCATCCTCGACGACCCCGAGCTCACCATTCCCCACCCTCGTTGGCGGGAGCGGAGGTTTGTGCTGGCCCCACTGGCCGACCTGGCTCCGGACCTGGTCGACGCCGCCACCTTCGAACTTTCTGGTGGTGAGGTCACATTCGTGGGTACACTGTGAACGTCTACTCAAAGATTCTCTGACTCGAACGGCACCCACCGGGGCCGGAACGTTGAAAAGGGGTCTCGTGACCAAAATCCGTGTGATCGGCCCGGGTCGGGCCGGATGTTCGTTGATGGCAGCGCTGCGGGCTGCTGGGGGCTACACAGTGATGGCCGCCTATGACCGCGCCCGCTCACTCGCCGATGCCGCCAGCGGGGTCGATGTGTTGGTCATCGCCACGCCGGACGCCGCGGTGTCCGACACTGCCGCCCAGGTGATCCCGGTCCCGGGCACTGTGGTCGTCCACCTCTCGGGATCGCTCGGACTCGACGTCCTGGCCCCCCACGTCCATCGGGCCTCACTTCACCCCCTGGTGCCGCTGCCCAACCCCGAGGTGGGGGCGGCCCGATTGCGCTCGGGAGTGACCTTCGCAGTGGCCGGTGACCCTGCGGCTCGGGCCATGGCCGAGGCCCTGGGTGGACAGGTGGTCGAAGTGGCCGACGAGCTGCGGACGAACTATCACGCCGCCGCCACCATCGCCGCCAATCACCTGGTGGCTCTGCTCGGACAGGTCGAACGGGTGGCCGCCACCGCCGGGTTGCCGCTCAGCGCCTTCGCCGGGTTGATTCAGGCCGCCGCCGAGGATGCGCTGGTGCTCGGCCCCCCCGACGCCCTGACGGGACCGGCGGCCCGGGGGGACTGGGCCACCATGGACCGGCACCGTTCGGTACTCGCCTCCATGCCCGGGAGCCGTACCGAACTGGCCGCCTACGACGCCATGGTCGCTCTGGCTCGCCGGCTCTCCATGGACACTGCCGACGCCGACGCCGACATGTTCGCGGCCCCGTTGACCTTGGCCCCGGCGCCGAGGGTGGAGCAGGTGGCATGACCACCACCACGCTGTTCACTCCATCACCGACCACACTTGAGATGGAACGCCAGGCCGCCGGCAACGTCCGGGTCATCGAGACGATCAGCCAGTGCGCGGCAGCCCTCGATGCCGCCCGCGCCGCCGGACTGTCGGTAGGCCTGGTTCCGACCATGGGAGCGCTGCACGCCGGACACTGCTCACTGGTGGAGCGGGCCTCGGCCCAGTGCGGCCTGGTGGTCGTCACCGTCTTCGTGAATCCCCTGCAGTTCGGTGACTCCGACGACATCGCCCGCTATCCGCGGACCCTCGAATCCGACGTGGAGCTGGCCAGCGCCGCCGGCGCCGGCATCGTCTTCGCTCCGCCGGTCAAGGAGATGTATCCGGGGTTTCCTGCTGCTGTCGCCACCACGGTGTCGGTGGCCGGCTTGGGCGATCACTGGGAGGGGGCGTCGCGCCCCGGACACTTTGACGGTGTGAGCACCGTGGTGGCCAAGCTGTTCGCCATGGCCGGCCGGTGCCGGGCCTACTTCGGCGAAAAGGACTTCCAGCAGTTGGCGGTGGTGCGCCGCATGGTCAGGGACCTGTCCCTGCCTGTCGAGATCATCGGCTGTCCCACGGTGCGGGACGAAGACGGCCTGGCTCTGTCGAGCCGGAACGTCCGGCTCTCCTCGGATCAACGTCGGGTGGCACTGGTGCTGTCGCGTTCGTTGCGGGCCGGGGCGGCGCTGATCGCCCGGGGTGAAGACCGGGCGCAGGTGATCGAGGACGCCATGGCACGCATGGTGGCCGAGGAACCGTCAGTGGACCTCGACTACGCCGCGGTGGTGCACGCCGACGATCTCCATGGGGTCACGTCGGTCCGACCCGACGTGAACATCCGACTCCTCATCGCCGCCACCGTCGGGGGAGTGCGGCTCATCGACAACCTCGACCCCTGGGCCCACTCCGCCGACAGAATGCCCCCACTCATGTTTTCCGTACCTAGCGCGAAGGGAATCAGCTGAGCAATGCGCCGCCGCATGATGAAGTCGAAGATCCACCGGGCGACGGTGACCGACGCCGATCTCAATTACGTAGGTTCGATCAGCCTCGATCCCGAGTTGATGCAACTGGCCAACATCCTCGAGTGGGAACAGGTCACCGTGGTGGACATCGACAACGGGGCTCGTTTCGAGACCTACGCGATCCTCGGTGGCCCGGGGCAGGTGTGCCTCAACGGCGCGGCCGCTCGTTTGGTGCACCGGGGTGACAAGGTCATCGTCATGACCTACGCCGATTACGAGAACGAAGAACTCGACTCGTTCGCTCCGAGCATCGTGCACGTGGACAGGGCCAATCGGGTGATCGACGAAGAGTTGGCCCGACTCGATGCCGAACTCGAGAACCTGACCGAAGCGTGACCCAGCCGGGAGCGAGGCGGCCGGCATCGCCGGCGTTGCCGACCTCGCAATCCTTGCCGGACGAACTCGATGTCCTGGTCCTCGGGAGTGGGGTGGCCGGACTGTCGGCCACCGTACGCCTGGCCTCACCCCCGGAGATGGGCACGTCCCTCAGTGATGGCTTGCGGGTCGGAGTGCTGACCAAAGCCGAGTTGTGGCGTTCGGCCACCCGGTGGGCCCAGGGTGGCGTGGCCGCGGTGCTGGGTGGGGACGAGGATTCGACTGACCTTCATCTGGCCGACACCCTGGCCGCGGGCGCAGGTCTGTGCGACACCGACGCGGTGCGGGTCATGGTCGACGAGGGCCCGTTCCGGGTCCATGAATTGATCGCCATGGGAGCGGAGTTCGATCGGCAGCCCGGAGGCGCCTTCGAGCTCGCCCGGGAAGGTGGCCATTCCACCGCCCGGGTGGTCCACGCCGGTGGGTCGGCCACCGGGGCAGAGGTGGAGCGGGCACTGGTCGACGCCACCCGCCGGACCGCGGCGGCGGTCCTCGAAGAGTGGTTCGCCCTCGACCTTTTGGTGGAAGGCGGACGGTGTTGCGGGGTACGGGCGCTCGACGCCGAGGGACGGGTGGTGGATGTACGGGCCCGTCATACAGTCCTGGCCACTGGCGGAGCGGGCCAGCTCTTCGCGGTGACCACCAATCCGGCCGAGGCCACTGCCGACGGTTTGGCCATGGCCCTGCGGGCCGGGGTCCCGGTGGCCGATGTCGAGTTCATGCAGTTCCATCCCACCGCGCTCCATCACCCGGCCATGCCCCGGCCTCTCCTCTCCGAGGCGCTGCGCGGGCACGGCGCATTGATCCGCGACGCCAACGGGGAGCGTTTCGTCGACGAGCTGGCCCCCCGTGACGTGGTGAGCCGGGCCATGGCGGCAAAGATCAGCTCCCAGGGGGTCGAGCACCTCTGGCTCGATGCCACCGGGCTCGACTCCTTCGGCTCCCGCTTCCCGACCATCAAGGCCTCGCTGGAGGCCATCGGTCTCGATCCCCATGTCGACTGGCTGCCCATCGCGCCGGCCGCCCATCACCTTTCCGGCGGGGTGGTGACCGATCTGTCGGGAGCGACAGCCCTCCCGGGATTGTGGGCGGCGGGCGAGGTGGCGTGCACCGGGGTCCACGGGGCCAACCGCCTGGCGTCCAACTCGCTGCTCGAAGGGATGGTGTTCGGTGCCCGCTTGGCCGAGGCCATCCGCCGTGGCGATGACGGTCCATCCCCCACCGGCGCCATGAGAGCGGTGCTCCATGGTGGATCCGGCGGCCGCGATCCCGATGGCGACTTCGGGGCGGGCGTATCGGTTCAGGCCGGCCGCACCGGCCAGGCCGGCGGCACCGGCGGTGGGGTCACCGCCATCGATGTCGAGAAGACAGTCGGCCGGTTGCAGCGGGCCATGTTCGAGGGTGCCGGGGTGGTCAGGGACGCCGGGTCGCTCCAAGCGGCCGCCACGGTGATCGAGTCGGTCGCCACCGCGGTGGGCACCGCGACCCCGTCTGACCGGGCCCACGGAGAGGTGGCCAACCTGATCACCGCGGCCGAAGCCCTTCTCACCTCGGCCACCCTGCGCACCGAGACCCGTGGTGCCCATGCCCGCGCCGATTTTCCTCAGGCTGCTGACCGATGGCGCCGGCGGATTGTGCACGTGGACGGCAGGGTCACCGTCTCGAGCGAAGCCGTCGACCCACCGTGACGTTCGACCACCGCGTCTCCGACCTCGCCGACCCATCTCTGTTCGATCCTCCCCGTTCGGCGGTGGTCGACGCGGTCAGGAATGCCTTGGCCGAGGACATGCTCCCGTTGGGGGACCTCACCGCCGCGCTGGTGTCGCCATCGGTTTTTCGGTCGATGTCGGTGGTCAGCCGCCGACCCGGTGTGGTGGCCGGCCGGGCCTGTGCCATCGAGGCATTCGCTCAGGTCGACCCATCGGTAGAGGTGGAGTGGCGCCTGGCCGACGGATCGGGGGTGACGCCGGGCTCGACGGTGGCAGTGCTCACCGGTCCCCTGGGTTCCATCCTCACCGCCGAGCGGACCGCCCTCAACTTCCTCGGCCACCTTTCGGGGATAGCCACCCTCACCCGGAGCTATGTCGACACGGTGGCGTCGGCCAACCCGGCTACCAGAGTGCTGGATACCCGCAAGACGACCCCCGGGCTTCGCTCTCTGGAGAAAGCCGCAGTGCGGGCCGGAGGCGGCACCAACCACCGCGGCGGCCTGTCGGACGCGGTGCTGGTGAAAGACAACCACCTTGGCGGCGTTTCCATCACCGAGGCGGTCCATCGGGCCCGCCATCTCTGGCCCGGCCGGATGGTTGAGGTCGAATGTGACCGGGCCGAACAGGTGGACGAGGCGGTCGCCGCCGGGGCCACCGTGGTCATGCTCGATAATATGACCCCTGACCAGGTGAAGGCATGCGTGGCCCAGGTACGGGCCAGCGAGACGGCGACCCTGGTGGAGGTGTCGGGTGGCGTGGATCTCGACTCCGCCCCGCTCTATGCCGCCGCGGGCGCCGATCTCATCTCGGTGGGCGCCCTGACCCACTCCGCCCCGGTGCTCGACCTGGGCCTCGATCTGACGTCGGATGCCGGCGGGAAAGACTGACCATGCTGCTTGCCATCGATGTGGGGAACACCGAGACAGTCGTCGGGCTCTTCGCCGACGACGTCGGGGTGCCGTTCGAAGAGACCGGTCAACGGGACGGGGAAGAGCCGACCGGATTGGCCCATCATTGGCGCCTCTCCACCGTGTCGGAACGGACGGCGGACGAGCACGCGCTGCTGCTCACCCAAATTCTCGATCTCGATGGGCTGAATATCGAAGACACCATCACCGGCATCGCGGTGACCTCGTCGGTGCCGTTGGTCACCGCCGCCCTTCGCCAGATGGTGCAGCGGCGGTTCGATGTTCCGGCGGTGGTGCTCGAACCAGGGGTGAAGAGCGGCATGCCCATCCTTTATGACAACCCCAAAGAGGTGGGAGCCGACCGGATCGCCAACGGGGTGGGCGCCTACGACCTGTTCGGCGGCCCCTGTGTGGTGGTCGATCTGGGTACCGCCACAACCTTCGACGCCATCTCGGCGGCGGGCGAGTACCTGGGAGGGGCGATCACCCCCGGTGTGCAGATCAGCCTCGATGCCCTCTTCTCCCACGCCGCCGCCCTGCGACGGGTCGAGTTGGTCGAGCCTCGCAGCGTCATCGGTAAGTCGACAGTGGAGTCCATCCAATCGGGTGCGCTGTACGGCTTCGCCGGACAGGTGGACGGCCTCTGTCGCCGGTTCGCCGGGGTGTTGGGCGAGTGCACGGTGGTGGCGACCGGCGGCCTGGCCGAACTCATCGCTCCCTACGCCGACGAGATCGAATACGTGGAGCCGTGGCTGACCCTCCATGGGTTGCGGATCATTTTCGAGCGCAATTCCAACGGGAATGCTCAACGACACGCCTGAGACGCCGGCACATCCTCACAGATCCCTAACATTGGGATGATCGACTGATCATGCGCACCGGCGACGATGTAGGAACACACCGGAAGAACCGGACTGGTTGAGGAGGCACGAGTTTCATGTTGAAGAAGGTTTTGGTCAGCTCGGCAATCGCAGTAGCCGCCGGAGCTCTCTCATTCGGAGCATCGGCCATCGCCGATGCCTCTCCGTCGTCGTCGGCGCCAACGGCAAACCACGCCGTCGCCAACAGCACCGCGCAAGCGACCCGGGTTCCAAGGGTCGGCCAGAAATTCAACTGTGCCAACGCCGACAAGGTGCTGGCCCGCATCCAGAAGGGTGAAGCCGGAATTAACGCCGGCCTTCCGAAGTTGACAGCTGCCATGACAAAGGCGCAGGCGGCCGGCCATCCCAGGTGGGCGGCTCGGCTTCAAAAGGTGATCACTCGCGCCAAGAGCGCCGCCTTCATGGCCAGGCTGGACAAGGTCTCGCAGAAGATCGAGACCCAGTGTCACGTGGCCGCGCCGGCACCCCCGGCGCCGTAAGGCGGCACTTCGGATTTTGAAGAGGTGAGCTGACCGAACCCGGAAGGGTCCGGTCGCTCGCGCCACCGGTTCAATCAGCGATGCCGCTCATCATGAACAGCGCCCACGGTAGGCAGGCAACCGCAATTCCGGTGGATGCCAACCGGTACCACTTTTCGATCGGCGAACGCGGTGATCTGAAAACCACAAAGGCGATGACCCCGGTGGCCAGAGGTCCAATCGCCCCGATCATCAAAAAGAAGTACGGGTACGGGGACGCCTTGTCATTCAGCGACGGAAGGTGGGCCGCCAACCGGATGGCATTCGCGGTTCCCGTGGTCAGCATGACCGTCAGGACGGGTCAAAACCGAATCAGATTCGGGGTGGATGTGAGCCACAGCCGAGGATATGGGTGACCCGGTGGGAAGGCCGTCAGCAGGTGGGAAGGCCGTCAGCTGGTGGGAAGGCCGTCGACCAGGGAGTGGGCCAAGCGAGCGAAACCCGCTGCCAGGTCCGCTGACGGGCAGGAGGCCGCAGCCTCGGCGGCCTCTTCGGCATACCGGCGGGCGACCGCCACCGATGCCGGCACCCCACAGGACGATGCCACGATGGAGCGGGCCCTGTCCCGTTCGGCCTGGTCCAATGGCTGGCCCAACATGGGCTTGAGCTCGGGTCCAACCACTGGATCGGCCAGGGCCAGAAGCGTGGGCAGGGTATAGATCCCCTCCGCCAGGTCCTGGCCGGCCGGCTTGCCCAGCTCGGCATCGGAGCCGATCACATCGAGAATGTCATCGCGCACCTGAAAGATCATGCCGAAGCTGCGCCCGAAGGTGGTGAGGGCATCAACCTGATTGGGGGGGAGGCCCCCGGTGATCGCGCCGATCCGGCACGAGGTCGCCATCAGGGAGGCCGTTTTCCCCGAGATGGCCTTGGTGTAATCCTCCTGGGTACGACTGATATCGAAGGCGGCCCGTACCTCGGCCACCTGGCCCTGGCAGAGATCCCCGAGGGTGGCGGCCAGCAGGCCGGCGATCTCGGTTCCCAGGCCGGCGGCAATCTCCGCCGAGCGGGCCAGCAGAAAATCCCCGGCCACGATGGCTATCAGGTTCCCGAAACGCGAATTCACGCTTTCGACGTTGCGACGGATGGTCGCCTCGTCCATCACGTCGTCGTGGTAGAGCGACGCCAGGTGGACCAGCTCCACCGAAACGGCGCCCAGCAGGTCCTCCCGGGTGGCCCGTTCCGACCCGCCGGTGGCTGTGGCCAGGGCAAGGACCGGTCGGAGGCGCTTTCCCCCCGCGGCGATCAGATGGGTGGTGACGTCGTCGAGAAAACCGTCGCCAGTCACCACCGACTCCATGAGCAAGGGCTCAAGAAGTTGGATTTGTTCGGAGAGTGCGGGAAGACCCAGGAGTTCTACGGGGTTCACTTCAGACAGACGATAGGCGACAGGGGCGCCGGTTGGTACAGCGGAGGGGTGAGGGTGCGTTGAGCACCGGTGCCTGTAGACTCCGGGTAGTTCCCGGACCGCGGATGGAGGAGGTGGAGTGTTCGAACGATTTACTGACAGGGCCCGCAGAGTTCTTGTGCTCGCACAAGAGGAAGCGCGGCTGCTGAACCACAGTTTCATAGGCACTGAACACATCCTCTTGGGATTGATCCACGAGGGTGAGGGTGTCGCGGCCAAGGCACTCGAGTCAATGGGCGTCTCGCTGGAGGCTGTCCGCGAAAAGGTGGAGGAGACCATCGGGCTGGCGGGCTCTGCCCCCACCGGGTCCCCACCCTTCACGCCTCGGGCGAAGAAGGTGCTCGAGTTGTCCTTGCGCGAGGCCTTGCAACTGGGACACAGCTACATCGGCACTGAGCACATGCTGCTCGGCCTGGTGCGCGAGGGCGAAGGGGTCGCCGCGCAAGTACTTCAAAGCTTGGGTGCCGACTTGCCGCGTGTTCGCCAGCAGGTCATCCAACTGCTTTCCGGTTACCAGGGCAAGGAACCGGTCGGTGCCGGGGTGGCCGGCGGCCAGAGTCCCGACTCTCCGACCGGATCACCGGTACTCGACCAGTTCGGCCGCAACCTCACCGCGCTGGCCCGCGACCACAAGTTGGACCCGGTGGTCGGCCGCGAGAAGGAAATCGAGCGGGTCATGCAGGTTCTCTCGCGTCGGACGAAGAACAACCCGGTGCTCATCGGGGAGCCGGGCGTGGGGAAGACGGCCATTGTCGAAGGACTGGCCCAACGGATTGTGGCCAACGACGTTCCCGAGACTCTCGCCGGCAAGCAGCTCTACACGCTCGACCTGGGCGCCCTGGTGGCCGGAAGCCGGTACCGGGGTGACTTCGAGGAGCGACTGAAGAAGGTTCTGAAGGAGATCCGCACCCGCGGCGACATCGTCCTGTTCATCGACGAAGTGCACACCCTGGTGGGAGCCGGCGCCGCCGAGGGAGCCATCGACGCTGCCTCGATCCTCAAGCCGATGCTGGCTCGCGGTGAGCTGCAGACCATCGGCGCCACCACCACCGACGAGTATCGCAAGCACTTCGAGAAGGACGCCGCCTTGGAGCGGCGCTTCCAGCCGATCAAGGTGGAACAGCCCAACGTCGCCCTCACCATCGAGATCCTCAAGGGTCTCCGCGATCGCTACGAGTCGCACCACGCGGTGACCATCACCGATCAGGCCCTGGTGGCCGCGGCCAACCTGGCCGACCGTTACCTGGCCGACCGTTTCCTGCCCGACAAGGCGATCGACTTGATCGACGAAGCCGGCAGCCGGCTGCGGATTCGCCGGATGACCACTCCTCCCGCTTATAAGAAATTGGAAGAGGAGATCGCTCGACTTAGGGCCGACAAGGAAATCGCCATCGAGAAGCAGGCGTTCGACCAGGCGAAGAAGCTGGCCGAACAGGAAAAGGACCGTCTCGATAAGAAGGACGCCATGGAAGCCGAGTGGCGGGCCGATGGCGTGGACCTGTTCGACGTGGTCGACGAAGAAGTCATCGCCGAGGTGCTGGCCAACTGGACGGGTATCCCTGTCTACCGGCTCACCGAGGAGGAGACGGCCAAGCTGCTCCGCATGGAGGACGAGCTCCACAAGCGGGTCATCGGACAAGATCCGGCCATCGCCGCCCTCGCCCGTTCGATCCGACGGACACGTGCCGGTCTGAAGGACCCGAAGCGCCCGAGTGGCTCATTCATCTTTCTGGGGCCGACGGGTGTGGGGAAGACCGAGCTGGCCAAAACGCTGGCCGAGTTCCTCTTCGACGATGAGGATGCGCTCATCCAGCTCGACATGTCCGAGTACATGGAGAAGCACACCGTCAGCCGCCTGGTGGGTTCGCCCCCCGGGTACGTCGGGTACGAAGAGGGTGGGCAGCTGACCGAAGCCGTCCGCCGCAAGCCATTCTCGGTGGTTCTGTTCGACGAGGTGGAGAAGGCTCACACCGACGTGTTCAACACCTTGCTCCAGATTCTGGAGGACGGTCGCCTCACCGACGCCCAGGGCCGTACGGTCGACTTCAAGAACACCGTGCTGATCATGACCTCCAACTTGGGAACCGCCGACCTCCGCAAGTCGTCGGTGGGGTTTGCCAAGACGTCGGAAGCCGTTACCTACGAGCGGATGAAGGCCAAGGTCAATGAGGCGCTGAAGGCGCACTTCCGTCCCGAGTTCCTCAACCGCATCGACGAAGTGGTCGTGTTCCACGAGCTGTCCAGGGAAGAGGTCGTAGAGATCGTCGACCTGATGATTCAGCGGGTGACCAACCAGTTGGAACTACAGGGGCTCAGCCTGGTGCTCACCGCTCCGGCCAAGCAGCTGTTGGCCGACAAGGGCTACGACCCGCAATTGGGTGCACGGCCGCTCCGGAGGGCCATCCAGCAGATGGTCGAAGATCCGTTGTCGGAACGCATTCTGTGGAAGGAGTTCCACGCTGGCGAGACCATCGTGGTGGACGTTGAAACCATCACTGCCGAGATGGCCGCAGCATTCGATGTCAAGGGTGCCTCACCGATCATCGCCGGGGAGAAGCAGCTGTCGTTCAGGGCCGTGCAAAGCGTGGAGTCCGGGGGTGTCGAGGCCCCTCCGGTGGAGCTGGCCGGAGCTGGCGCCGACACCGACTGACCCTGAACTGACCGGCCTCAGCCAGTCGCCCTCAACTTGATCAGAACGCCCTGCCACTCCGGTGGCCGGGCGTTCTGTCTTTGAGAGTTGAACGGCCAGTCCTCGGACTACCGGCTCGCGACCGACCTTCCCGATCCCGTTCCTGCGGAGAGGCGAACGTCCGACGTGCTCGATGCGCTGCGGGATGATCGCTGAGACCCAACGTGTTCCATCTCGACACATCGGCTTTCCTGAAGCTTGTGGTAGCCGAGGATGATTCGCAGGCAATGCGTGCATGGTTTAACGCGCACGGCCCGTGCTGGTCGTCGCAACTGCTGTCCACCGAAGCCTTGCGTGCCGGTGCCCGGCTCGGATTCAGTGTTTCCTCGGTCGAACAGGCGCTGGACACCGTGTCGTTGATTCTCCCCGGCGTCGTCACCTTCAGGACGGCCAGCCAGCTGCCACCACCGACATTCCGAACTCTCGACGCTCTGCACCTGGCCACTGCCCTTGAGCTGGGCGATGACCCCGACGGCGTCGTTACCTACGACAGTCGAATGATCGATGCCGTGCTCACGACATCGATCGCTGTCGTTACACCTGCCCACGCTTGAGAGCCGCAAAGTTGGCACGCCGAACCAGGCCACGGAGGTGGCCCACGACATCGGTGGCACCCGCGTGGCACATCCATTTCGTACCATCGGGCCATGCCCAAAACCGTGAAACGCCACAGATGCATCGACTGCGGGGCCACCGCTCCCCAGTGGGTGGGCCGGTGCCCGGCCTGTGGGGAGTGGAACACCCTGGTTGAGGAGTCGGCGCTCGGGCCCTTGGAACAAGCGGTGAACGACCTCGATCTGTCATCGATGCCCATCCCTCTCTCCTCGGTGGACGTGGCCGCCGCCGCCGCGGTGCCCACCGGGGTGGAGGAGTTCGACAGGGTGCTGTCGGGTGGACTGGTCCCCGGATCGGTGACCCTGCTCGGGGGAGAGCCCGGGATCGGCAAATCCACCCTGCTGCTCCAGGTTCTGGTGGCCCGGGCTGCGGCCGGACACCGGGTCCTTCTGGTATCGGCCGAGGAGTCCGCCCATCAGGTCCGCCTGAGGGCCGAGCGGTTGGGACCGGTTCCCCCCGGGTTGCTGATCCTGTCCGTGACCGATGTGGGCACGGTCATCAACGCGGTGGTCGAAGCCGAACCCGATCTGGTGGTCGTCGACTCCATCCAGGCGGTGGCCATCGGACCGGCCACCGCCGGCGAGCGCCGGGCCGGCGGGGTCCCGGGGAGCATCACCCAGGTCCGGGAGTGCGCCGATCAACTGGTGGGGCTGGCCAAAGCCCGCCAGGTGGCCACCGTGCTGGTCGGACACGTCACCAAAGATGGTTCCCTGGCCGGACCCAGGGTCCTCGAGCACATGGTGGATACCGTGTTGAGCTTTGAGGGCGACAGGCATCACGCCCTCCGCATCCTCGCCGCGGTGAAGCACCGGTTCGGGCCCACCGGAGAGCTCGGGCTCTTCGAAATGGGGGACCATGGGCTGAATCCGGTGGACGACCCGGGAAGGCTCCTCCTCGGTGACCGGCTGACAGGCGTGGCCGGCGGCATCGTCCTCCCGGCCATGCAGGGCCGTCGCACCCTGCTGGTTGAGCTCCAGGCCCTTGTCACCCCGATGGCGCAGGCGCAGCCGAAACGCTCGGTGGTCGGCCTCGACAGCGGACGGTTGGCCATGACGCTGGCCGTGTTGGCCCGTCACGTGGAGCTTCCGGTGCTGGGTCTCGATGTCTTCGCCTCGGTCGCCGGGGGGATTCGGGTGACCGAGCCGGCTGCCGATCTGGCCGTGGCCCTGGCGGTGGCATCGGCCACCACCGGGGTGCCGCTCCCGGCCGATCTGGCTGCCATCGGGGAGATCGGACTGGCCGGCGAAGTCCGACAGGTCAACAATCTCCCCCGCCGCCTCGAGGAGTCGGCCCGGCTCGGATTCACCCGGGTGGTGGTGCCGTCATCGTCGCCGGCCGCCCCGGCCGGGGTCGAACTGATTCGGGTGGAGACGGTGAGCGAAGCCGTCGAGAGGTTCGGCAGTGGGGGCGGCCGCGTGCCTGGTAAAAGGCCCGCCGAGGGCGAAAGCCGGCGTTGACGGGTACCATTCAGGGGTGAGCACCCGCCAGAGTTCGGCTCTCATTGACGCCCTGGTGATGGCGGCTCCGGGACGGCCCCTGCGGGACGGCTTGGACCGGATTCTGCAGGCCAAACGGGGTGGTCTGGTTGTGGTCGGGGATCATCCCGAGGTGCTGTCCATCTGCACGGGCGGTTTTCTGCTCGATGCTGAGTTCAGCCCGCAGCGCCTGTCGGAGTTGGCGAAGATGGACGGTGCCATCATTCTGGCTGGCGATGCCTCGCGGATCGCCCGGGCCAATGTCCAGCTGATGCCGAAGTCATCCATCGGTACCACCGAAACCGGCACCCGACACCGCACCGCCGAGCGGGTGGCGAGGTCGATCAATGTGCCGGTGCTGTCAGTGTCGGCGGCCATGTCGGTGATTGCCATCTACCGCAATGACCAAAAGCACACCTTGCAACCCATCAGCTGGCTCCGGGACCGCGCTGATCAGGCCCTGGCCACCCTGCAGCGGTTCCGCAGCCGATACGACGTGGCCCTCTCCGGGCTTTCCACCCTTGAGGTGGAGGACACCGTGTCGGTGGGTGACGTGACAGGTGTGCTGCAGTCGGCGGAGATGGTGGTGCGCATCGCCGGGGAAGTGAGCGGATACCTGGTGGAACTGGGTGATGACGGCCGATTGGTACGCCTCCAACTGGCGGAGCTGGTCGACGGGGTCGAGCAGTCTTTGCGGCTGGTTGTGCGTGACTATTTGCGTCATCCGTCACCGGACCCCCTCGACAGGGCGGCAGCGGTGGAACGGGCGGTGGCAAGGTTGGCCAATCTGGCCTCCGATGAGCTGCTCAACGTGCACAAAGTGGCGGACATCCTCTCCCTGCCGGCGTCGCTGACCGACACTCACTCGGGGGTGGAGCCTCGGGGCTATCGACTCCTCTATCGGCTTCCCCGCTTCTCTGATGCCATCATCGAACGGATCGTGGACCGGTTCGTGAATCTCCAGCAGATCATGCGGGCCTCGTTGGCCGAGTTGGAACAGGTCGAAGGGGTGGGGGTAGCCAAAGCCCGTTCGGTCAAGAACGGTCTCATCCGTTTGGCCGAGACCAGCATTTTCGAGCGATACCAGTAGTTCTTCGGTCCCACCGGTAAGGGAAGTGCTGGCCCGGCGGGGTGCGGGAGGGAGAGGTGTCTCCACCGTGTATCCTGGAGTGCTCGCTCTACGCGGTCCCGATGTCGCTCACCTGCCCGGGATCAGCACGCAACGCCAGGAGGAACGGTGTTCGACATCGGTGACAAGGTCGTCTATCCGCACCACGGCGCGGCAGTAGTCGAACGACGTGAAACCAAAGAGGCATTTGGGAAGAAACAGGAGTACCTGGTTCTTCGTCTCGCCTATGGAGACCTCACCTTGATGGTTCCCTCCGACAACACCGAGGGTGTTGGGCTGCGTGAGGTCATCAACGACGAAGAGGTCGAAGAGGTATTTGCGGTGCTCCGGAAGAAGGAAGCCCGGATGCCGACCAACTGGTCTCGTCGGTACAAGAACCACTCGGAGAAGCTCCGTTCCGGCGACATCTACCAGGTTGCCGAAGTAGTCCGGAACCTGTCGATCCGTGACAAGGACAAGGGCCTGTCGGCTGGTGAGAAGCGAATGCTCCAACGGGCCCGGCAAATTCTGGTGTCCGAGCTCACCTTCGCCCTGAATGTCGATGAGGAGACCGCCGAGCTGCGGCTTGACGAGGAACTTCCCTGAGCCGACTCGGGCCTGTCTGGGCCATCGTCGTTGCCGGCGGAACCGGAAGCCGGTTCGGTAGCCAAAAGCAGTTCCTCGATTTGGGCGGCAGATCAGTGGTGGCCTGGTCGATCGCCGCCGCCCGCACGGTGGCCGAAGGCATCGTCGTGGTGGTGCCCGACGAATCGACCACCTCGGCACCGACAGTGTCCGCTGACGAAATGGGAGTCGACCAGGTGGTCACCGGCGGCGCCACCCGATCGCTTTCGGTTCGGGCCGGTCTGGCCGCGGTCCCCTTGGAGGCGTCGGTGATCATCATCCACGATGCAGCCAGGCCGTTGGCTTCGGCGTCCTTGTTCGCCTCGGTGGTGCAAGCGTTGACCGGAGATGGTGCAGACGGGGCCCCGGGTTCCCACGGTGCAGATGGAGTTATTCCCGTCCTTCCGGTCGCCGAGACCCTGAAGCGGGTAGTCGCCGGCAAGGTGTCCTCCACGCTGGACCGGGAGGGGATCGTCTCAGTGCAGACCCCCCAGGCATTTGTGGCCGCCACGCTTCGCGCCGCCCACGCCGGAGGCGGCGAGGCCACCGACGATGCCGGACTCCTCGAGTCGCTGGGCGCTACGGTGCGCACCGTGCCCGGCGAACCTCGGAACTTCAAATTGACCCACCCCGAGGACCTGGCCGTGGCCCACGCCCTCATACAGAGCGACAGGGCGGCCCGGTGACCGATCTGGCCTCGGCCTTCCGCATCGGCCAGGGCATCGACGTGCACCGGTTCTCGGATGACCCGGCCCGAAAGTTGGTACTGGGCGGAGTCGTCATCTCCGGGGTGGACATCCGGGGCCTCGACGGCCACAGTGACGCCGACGCGGTGGCCCATGCCATCGCCGACGCCGTGCTCGGGGCGGCGGGACTCGGCGACCTCGGACAACACGCTCCCGATACCGACCCGACCTGGTCCGGTGCGGACAGCATGGGCATCCTGACCTGGGTGGTGGAGCTGGCCGGCGAAGCCGGATGGTCTCCGGTCAATGCCGACTGCACGGTGGTGGCCGAGCACCCCAAGCTGGCCCCGTTCGTGGCCGAGATGGCCGAATGCCTGAGCGCGGTGCTGCACGCCCCGGTCAACGTCAAGGCCACTCGGGCCGAGGGGCTGGGTGCACTGGGCCGGGCCGAGGGCATCGCCTGTACTGCCTCGGTCCTCATGGTATCTCTGGCTGAAGAGGTTTCCGGAGAGGCGACCCCCGGGGTGACCGCATGAGCCCGGCAGCCGGAAGTGGCCGAGGCCGGGGCGGTGGTGCGCGCGGTGGGGCTCGGGCCGGAGGGACCTCGGGCCGGGCCGGCGCCCCCCGGGCCGGCAAGCCGGCTCCATCCCGGACGGGACGTGGGTCTGGTGCCCCGGGACGGGACGGGGCCAGTCGGACAGGAGCCGGTCGCCGGGGTGCCGGAGGCGATCGGGATCGACCGGCGAAGCGGAACGCCGAGGGTGCAGGGCTCGGGGGCGAACAGGTAGAAGGACGCCAGGCCGTTCGAGAGCTGTTGAGCGCCAACCGGCGCCCGGTGAACTCGTTGTTGATGGCCGAAGGCATGGATCAGGCCGCCATCCTCAATGAGATCGAGGGCTTGGCGACCAAACGCAGAGTCAAGGTCTCCTACGTGTCCCGTCGGCGCATCGATCTGGTGGCCCGGACCGAGGGGGCCCAAGGGGTGGTGGCCCTGGCCCGTCCGGTGGAGGGGACGTCGCTCGAGAAGTTGTGCGAACCGTCCCGTGGTGGGCGCCAGCCGTTTCTGCTGGTGCTCGACGGGATCACCGACCCGCACAACCTGGGTGCACTCCTGCGCAGCGCCGAGTGCGCCGGGGTGACCGGGATCGTCCTGCCCCGGCACCGTTCCGCCCATCTGTCACCCACGGTGGCCAAGGTGGCGGCCGGGGCCATCGAGTACCTTCCCATGGCCCTGGTGGCCGGTGTGCCCACCGCCCTGCAGCGGCTGTCGACCATGGGGGTATGGAGCGTGGGCCTCGACGGCGAGGCTCCGTCCTCACTCTACGAGCTTCCCCTGGGCAAAGAGCCGGTGGCCTTGGTGCTCGGATCGGAGGGCACGGGATTGGCCGCACTCACCCGAAAGCGATGCGATGCCCTCGCCTCGATCCCCCAGCACGGAAGCCTGTCGTCCCTCAATGTGGCGACCGCAGGGGCCATCGCCTGTTTCGACATCGCCCGACGCCGCAACAGCTGACGGTCGCCGACCAGGGAGCTCAGGTGACTTCGACGACTTCGACGCCCTTCCAAAAGGCGACCCGGTCGGTGATCTCCCTGGCTGCGTCCTTGGGTTCGGGGTAGAACCAGGCGGCGTCGTCGTTGCGCCGGCCGTCCACCACCACCGACCGATAGGCGGCCTCGCCCTTCCATGGGCAGGTGGTGTGGGCCTGGCTGGGCTCGAAGTACTCAGCGTGAACGTCAGCTTCGGGGAAGTAGTGATTCCCCTCCACCACCACCGTCTGATCGCTCTCAGCCAGCACGGCACCGTTCCAAGTTGCACGTATCGTCATGGTAGGTAGAACGATGGTGGCGTCAGGAATGTTCCCGTCATGGGGCCCGGGGCAAGGAGCACAGCATGAGCGAGCAGCACGAGACCGACCAGGCCGAGGTGGTAGTGGTCGGGATGGGCCCCGGTAGCGAAGACGTGGCTGAACGGTTGGCGGAATCGGGTCTCGATGTGGTTGGCGTCGACGGCAGGCTGGTGGGGGGTGAGTGCCCCTACTGGGGGTGTGTCCCCTCCAAGATGATGATCCGGGCGGCAGACCTGGTGGCCGAAGCCCGGCGGATTCCGCGCATGGCCGGCGAGGCCACCGTCACACCCGACTGGGCACCGGTGGCCGAACGGATCCGCGCCGAGGCCACCGACAACTGGGACGACAAGGTGGCGGTGGACCGGTTCGAGGGGAAAGGCGGTCGCTTTGTGCGGGGATGGGGCCACCTCGACGGGCCTCATCGGGTAGTGGTGGGGGACAGGACCATCGAAGCCACCCGCGCCATCGTCCTCGGGGTGGGGGCCAAGGCATGGACACCGCCGATCGCCGGTCTGGTCGACACCCCGTTCTGGACCAACCGGGAGGCCATCGAGACCGAGGAGGTTCCCGAGTCGTTGGCCATCATCGGGAGTGGACCGATCGCCGTCGAGTTGGGACAGGTCTTCTCCCGATTCGGCTCGGCGGTGACCATCCTCGAACGCGAGACCCACCTGATGCCCCCCGAAGACCCCGACGCCGGGCGCCTGTTGGCCGAGGTCTTCAGCCACGAGGGTATCGATGTCCGCACCGACGTGCGCTTCGGGTCGGTGTACCACGACGGGCACCGGTTCTCGGTGTTCTTCGACAAGGGTGAGCCGGTGGTTGCCGAGCGGTTGCTGGTGGCGACGGGACGCCGACCCGACCTCGAACGCCTCAAACTGGACTCCCTCGGCCTCGATCCCGAAGCCCACGAGATTCCCACCGATGACCATCTCCGGGTGGTCGACGGAGTGTGGGCGGTCGGCGATGCCACCGGCAAGGGTGCCTTCACCCATGTGTCGATGTACCAGGCGGACATCGTGGTCAACGACATCCTGGGGAACAAGGTGACCCCCGCCGACTACCGGGCCGTGCCCCGGGTGACGTTCACCGATCCGGAGATCGGTTCGGTGGGCCTGAGCGAATGGGCGGCCCGGGACCAGGGCATCCAGGTGCGGGTGGGGAAGGCCGATGTGTCCTCGGCCACCCGGGGATGGATCCACAAGGCCGGGAACCGGGGGTTCATCAAGCTGGTGGAGGACGCCGACCGGGGCGTGTTGGTCGGTGCCGTATCCATGGGCCCGTGCGGAGGCGAAGTGCTCGGTTTACTGGCCCTGGCCGTGCATGCCGAGGTTCCCACCGCGAAGTTGCGCCACATGATCTACGCCTATCCGACCTTCCACCGGGCCATCGAAACCGCGGTCAAAGACCTCGTCGACTAGTCGACTGGTCGAAGGAGCTTCAGCAGCACGGGTGACAGAGGGTCATGAGGAACTCGTCGCCCTCGGACGCCCACATCGAATCGATCACGAAACCGCACTCTTCCAACTCCGCCTCGAGGGCGTCGGGGGTGAACTTGGTGCTGATCTCGGTCAGCATCTCCTCGCCCGAGGCAAATGAGATGTCGAGGTCGAGATCGGTCATGCGGACGGACTGATCGCTCATGGCCCGTAGCCACATCTCGATGCGCTGATCATCCTCGTTCCATTTGGCCACGTGCTCGAACTGGGAGGGATCGAAGTCGGCCCCCAACTCGCGGTTGAGCACATGGAGCACATTCCGGTTGAACTCGGCAGTCACGCCGGCCGCATCGTCATAGGCATCGACCAGACGCCCGCGGTCCTTCACCAGATCGGTGCCGATGAGAAGCCGGTCTCCGGCATCCATGACGCAGTCGAGGTCGACCAGGAACCGCTTGCGTTGGGCCGGGTCGAGATTCCCGATCGTGCCGCCCAGGAACGCGAAGAGCCGGCATCCGCCGGTGGGCAACTGGTCGAGGTGGCGATGGAAGTCACCCACCACCGCGGACACCACCAGACCCGGATAGTCCTCGGCCAGAGCGGTGGCCGCGGCCCACAGGGTGGTATCGCTCACGTCGAGGGGAATGTAACGGGCCAGACGACCGGTGGCCTGCATGGCATCGAGAAGGACCCGGGACTTCTCGCAGGTACCGGCCCCCAACTCGACAAGGGTGTCGGCATCCGACAGTAAGGCCATGTCCTTGGCGTGGGTATCGAGGATCCATCGCTCGGAGCGGGTCGGGTAGTACTCAGGAAGCCGGGTGATCTGGTCGAAGAGCCGGCTCCCCCGGTCGTCGTAGAAATAGACGGGAGGCAGTCGCTTGGGGTTAGCGGTGAGACCGGTGCGGACATCGTGTTCGAGGGCGTTCCGGAGATCGACGTCGGAAAGATGGATATCGAGGGTCGGGGCGATGAACGCGGGGTTGACAGTTGTCATAGATGTACCACCGTAGGGCTCAGATATTCCGGGCCAACCGCAGGCCGCTGAACTCCCACCGGGCTGACGGTGGGAAGAAGTTGCGGTAGGTGATGCGGGTGTGACCCTCGGGGGTTACACACGATCCTCCGCGCAGCACATACTGATTCACCATGAATTTCCCGTTGTACTCGCCCACGGTCCCGGCCGCGGCTTCAAACCCGGGATACGCCCCGTACGACGACGACGTCCATGCCCACACGTCCCCGCACAGGCCGGCGGTTGTGGTTGGGGTTTCGTCGCCAGACAGTCGGGTCGGATGCAGGACGCTGCCATCGAGGAAGTGACCCCCGTCACCGCCCGCCGATGCCGCCGTCTCCCACTCCGCCTCGGTGGGCAGACGGGCACCGGCCCAGCGGGCATAGGCGTCGGCTTCGTAGTAGCTGATGTGACAGACCGGCTCATTGGGGTCAATCGGTCGGGAGCCACCGAGGGTGAAGATGTGCCACTCGTCATCCACCCGGGTCCAGTACAGAGGGGCATCCCACCGTTCGCTCCGGATCGTCGACCACCCGTCCGACAGCCACAACTCGGGTCGCTGATACCCGTCGTCGTCAATGAACGCCAGCCACTCCTGACAGGTCACCGGTCGGTCGGCGATGGCGAACGGGCTCAGGAGGTCGGTGTGGCGGGGGCATTCGTTGTCGAAGGAGAATCCCGATCCCTGGTGCCCGATCTCCACGATGCCGCCGGAATGCTCGGTCCAGGTCACCGGGGGCAAGGTCGGAGTGCCGTGGTCGGGATGGGCCAGGGATGCGTAGGCGGGATGGAGAGGATTCCGCCACAGCACGTTCTTGATGTCCATGAGCAGAAGTTCCTGGTGTTGCTGCTCGTGATGGATACCCAACTCGATCAACCCCAGGGTCTCGGGCTCGAGGGATTCCCGAAGCAACTGCTCCATGGCCCGGTCCACATGCGATCGGTAGGCGGCGATGTCCCGGATCCCGGGTCGCGAAAGCAGCCCACGCTGGTCGCGGGGATAGGGGGTGCCCACGCCCTGGTAGTAGGAGTTGAACAGGAACTCGTAGGCCGGATGGAAGGGCTCATACTCCTTCAAACTGGGGCTGAGAAGAAAGGTTTCGAAAAACCACGAGGTATGGGCGCGATGCCACTTGGTCGGGCTCACGTCGGGCATGGACTGCACCGTCTGGTCTTCGGCCGACAATGGGGCCGACAACGAGTCGGTCAACGACCGCGTGCCGAGAAATCGGCTGGTCAGAGCCACATTGTCCATACTCGTCAACAGATCGGCCATAGCTGCTCCTCAGCGGTCGCATCAGGGGTCGAGACGGCCGCCCTCGGGCCTGAGTGCATCGTCTCCCCTTGAACTTACCCGGTAGAGGTTCGTTTCAAGCACACCCGTGGATAATCCCGGCGGGTCAGTGCAGGCGGAGGCGGAGGCGAGCGCCGGAGGTGAGTGCCGGAGAGGCCGGACATCGGGGCACATGACATTGCGAGCCGGCGGTGGGAACCGAACCCGGACCTGACGATTACGAATGGGCGCCGGGCTGTCGTATCAGATCGCCTCCGATCCCCCTTTTGTCCCATTGCTGCAGGTGGAGACGGTTGAGGCCACCGACGGTGCGTAGCGGTGCGCCGCTCCGGGACACGACGGGACGGCGTCGTCGGGTTGGATGTTGGGTGTCAGTACGCCCTCCGGCCGTCGGATGCCGGACTGCGTTTTCTGTGGGCGCGACCTTGAGATGGCGAGGCTGTCCTCATAGCGTTTAGCGGCATATGAGTTGTTGTCTACGGATCACACCGCCTCTCGCTCCTCCCGCGGGTCGTCGAGGTGCTGGAGGAGGCCTGGGCCATCTCGAGCAACCTCGGGAACTGGGGGATGGCGGCGGAGGATGGCCCATGGCTCGTGGCTCGCTCCACCTGTCAATGTTCGTCCAGGGTGACCATTTGTACGATGAACGGGACGTGTGCAACATCCGA
>Ga0208079_1000017_pt1 | contig 95462 bp, 75 predicted proteins | sample NGESurdeep092012_5_FD_184474 | JGI IMG/M metagenome (GOLD analysis project Ga0208079, IMG submission 184474) | Arctic peat soil microbial communities from Barrow, Alaska - NGEE Surface sample 210-2 deep-092012 (SPAdes) | ecosystem: Environmental > Terrestrial > Soil > Wetlands > Peat ... | reverse complement strand
CCTCCCCATTTTGATGTTACTGGGGCTATTGGTGCAGCGATACTTGCAAAAAGATCAATGGCAGACGGCCAAAAAACCAGGTTTAAAGGCTTTGGTGTACGAAATGCTGCCTACAAAGTAAGCAGATTTGTTTGCCAGGGATGCACCAATCATTGTGAAATCAGACATGTTAAAATTGAAGGAGAAAAGAAATCACTATACTATGGCGGCCGTTGTGAAAAGTACGAGATGGATGACAGGAAAAAACTAAATAATAATATCCCTAATCTTTTCACAAAAAGGACTGAGATGCTGCTGGAAGGGTTTGTGGAAAAAGAACCAGGGAAAACAGCTTCAATAGGTATTCCCAGAGCCCTTATGGTGTTTTATCAGCAATTCCCTTTCTGGAGAAGCTTCTTTGAACAACTTGGATTTACTGTAGTGATATCCAAAGAATCAGATAAAACGCTTGTTGCAAAGTCAATTGAGACAATAACTGCTGAAACCTGCCTTCCGGTTGAATTAATGCATGGTCATGTTATTGATCTTATAGAAAAAGGTGTTGATTATATTTTCCTTCCTTTCATTGTAAATGGTAAAGAAAAGGCAGGAAATAAAACTTCCAACTGTAACTGTCCATGGATACAAACATATCCATTCATGATAAAGTCGGCTCTCAGAGGAAAAATTGATGAATCAAAACTTCTTATACCAACTCTTCATTTCAGATATTTCGAAAGAGCTCTTGTGCCTGAGTTGACTGAATATTTCAATGTAAAATTCAAGATCAGCAAGTCAATAATAAGGGAAGCAATATACAAGGCTGATGAAATACAAGTCGCATTCGAAAAACGACTCATAGATTACGGGAAAGAAGTGCTTAATTCAATCCCCGTAAACTGCCGTCCGGTTGTACTTTTAGGAAGGCCCTATAACAGTACGGATCAGCACCTCAACCTGGCTCTTGTAGAAAAGCTTATAAACCAGAATGTTATGCCAATCCCCGTGGATATGCTTGATCTTTCACCATACAATATATTTACTAATTACAGGAATATGTACTGGCCAAACGGACAAAAGCTTATCGCGGCAGCTCAGCTAGTAGCAAAAACTGACAAGCTGCATGCAGTATATATAAGCAATTTCCGTTGCGGACCCGATTCATTTATCTGGCACTATATTACCGAAGAGCTGAAAGGTAAACCCTTCCTCCATCTCGAGATTGATGAGCATTCAGCCGATGCAGGAATGGTAACTCGTATAGAGGCTTTTCTGGAGAGTCTCAGAGGTTCTGAGAAGAACGCAAAAAAGAATGAGGAAATCTTCAGACCACGTCCCAGTCCTGCATCTCCACAGAAAGACAGGGTAATGTATTTTCCATATATGAATGACGGCGCCTACATGATTGCAGCTGCTGCCAGAAGTTGTGGAATAATGTCGGAAGTGCTTCCAAAACAAACCGGAGATGATCTGGCTCTTGGAAGAAAATACACTTCATCAAAAGAATGTTTTCCAATGATCTGTACTACCGGAAGCTTTCTTAAAAAATTAATGGAGCCCGGGGCAGATCCTTCAAAAATGAGCTTTTTTATGCCTGATCATAATGGTCCTTGCCGGTTTGGACAGTATAATCAATTTCACAGGATCCTTTTTGACAGACTTGGCTTCAAAGACACGGAGCTGATAACCCCGTCAAATGATACTTCATATGAAGATGTTGCAGGTGAGCATGGGCAAAAATTCAGAATAAATGCGTGGAAAGGATTTGTAGTTGCAGATTACCTCCATAGAATCCACAGGGAAACCCGACCCTACGAAATAAACAGGGGAGATTCAGACAAACTCTATGACGATTCATTAAAACGTCTTGAAAAATGCATTGAAAACGGATCAAAAGGACTGCATAAAACACTCGTTGGAATTGCTTCAGATTTCATGGCTATAAAGGTTGACAAAAGCAGGAAAAAACCAGTGGTTTCTGTAGTAGGCGAGATATTTATGCGCGATAATGCAGCCTGCAATGGTAATATTTCGGACAGGCTGGAAGATCTTGGTGCTGAAGTGCTGGTTGCTCCCTTTTCCGAATGGTTAACATATTCTACTTATCGTTTTACCCGCGACAGTAGGTGGAAAAATGATAAGAAAGGTATTGTGAAATCAAAAATTCAGGGTTTAGGTCAGGAAATAGTTGCATCTTCCCTCCTTCGCGGAATAGAAAAATTTATTGATCATGAAAAAGATGTATCCCTTCACGATATGCTGAGTTTATGCAATAAATATGTGAATGAGTTTTATGATGGTGACCCGGCAATTGCCATGGGTACATCAGTAGCTCTTGCACAACGGGGCATTTCCGGTATAGCTGCCATTCTGCCATTTACATGTATGCCAGGAACAATTGTTGCTTCAGTGAGTGATACTTTCAGGAAAGATCATAACAATATTCCTTTTATCAATATTGCTTACGACGGACAGGACTCTGTATCGCTTGATACCAGGCTTCAGGCTTTTGTTTTCCAGGTGAAAGAGTTTGCTTCGGCAAGGGTTAAAGCTCAGGTAACTGTTTAATGTCATTGAGTCTTGTGATTTTGAAGCATTAATACCCATTGCTAAGCGAAGTTTGCAACTTCGCTTTTGTTATAATTAAGTCTCAGACTTTAGTTTTGAATCCAATATTTTCAAGCATCTGCCGATTTTTTTCTGTTCCGCCTTTCAGGGTTACAGTATATGAAGGAAACTCTCTTCTCAGAGGATAATCGCCTCTGAGCTTTTCAAAATCAGAAGGTGAATGACGAAGCCTTTCGTTATCTTCATCTATATTATATGTATGCATTACGGCTTCATCTATTATCTCTTCTTCCGATTTGCCTTTACAATTTATTAATATACTGGGAGAAGCTGGTGGCGGTACATTCTCGGGGTACCAGTTCGTGGTCGGAAGATTGAAATATTTGCATAATGAATTGACAACCATTGCTGTTCCATTGGCTTTTCCATCTGTAGAATAACCGGCGATATGTGGTGTGGCAATAGAAACCTGATTCATAAGATCGCGATCAATATCCGGTTCATTTTCCCAGACATCTATAACTGCTCCGCTTAGTTTTCCGGAAATGAGGGCTTTTTTTAGAGCGGCTGTATCGACTACCTCACCCCGTGAAGTATTGAAAAACCACGATCCCTTTTTCACTCTTTCAAATTTCTCATCATCAAAAAGATGACAGGTATAATCTTCGCCTGCTAAATTTAATGGTACATGGATTGTCACAATATCAGATTCAGAAAGTACCGTATTTATAGTTTGAAATTTTTTTTTACCCTCAAGTCTTTCCCGGGGCGGATCGTTTAGCAGTAAATTCATCCCTGCAGTTCGGGCAAACTTTTCGACCTTTGAACCTACCTTCCCAACGCCTATGATTCCCAGTGTCTTATCTTTCAGAGTAAAACTATTGTCTGAAGCGACCTTCAGCAATGCAGCTGCAATATACTGCTGAACCGAGGATGAATTGCAACCCGGTGCGTTTGTCCAGAAGATCTTCCTTTTATTACAATATTGAGTATCAATATGATCGAATCCTATAGTGGCTGTGCCAATAAACTGAATTTTTGTGCCCTCAAGCAGTTTTTCATTACATATGGTTCTTGTACGGATCAGCAGGGCATCGGCATCTTTAAGTATTTCCCGGTCAATTTGTTTCCCGGGAAGATAGATCATTTCAGCATATGGCTCCAGAGCTCCTTTCAGAAAAGGAATTTTATTGTCGGCAACAATCTTCATACTATCTGTTTTATTTGTGAAAGTTAAGGAATATTAATGGAAGTCCGGAGTCGGAAGACAGAGGTCAGAAGTTCGGAATCAGAAAGAGAACATATTAGTTTTTTCCGTTGCCTCTGAAAAAGTGGTTTTCATAATTTCAGGTGCAATATCACCATGAATGAATGGCACAAAAAAAAGGGAACCACAAATAGCAGAGTGCTTTTACAACGTGAATATTTAAAAAGGAGCAAAACTTGAGGTCTTCTTTAAACAATTTGCTGTTTATTCTTGTTAATACAAAAAAGATGATCATTCTATCATTTAAAGAGTTGAGGAGATCTGAATACTTTAAAATTATCAAACAGTATTAACAAATATGAAAGCCTTATGAAATCAATTTCTCTTCTTTTCTTGTTACTTCTAATTTTCTGCACAGGACTTAAAGCTCAGAAGCCAATCTTGGTTTCAGAGGACAGCATCACATTCGGGAAGGGTAAACTGCCTGGTCTCTCAGTTATAATTCCTGAAGTGAATTATGAAAAGACACTGAAAGCCTGGACCAGGGATTTACAATCAGGTACAAAATCAAAACTGCTTACTGAAAATAATGAAATGTCGATATTTGGGGCTAAAATAAAAGAGGTTAGTCCAAATCCGGTAAATGTTTACAGCAAACTGATGAATCTTGACTCCGCAATCAAGATTAATGTTGCATTTGAAGTAAAAAAAGATCAGTACGTTGAACGATCTACAGGTGAGACAGATCTTACTAATGCAAAACTTTATTTGAAGGAATTTGCCAGGAATCAATATATAGATCTTGCTAAAGATCAGGCGGATGCTGAAGATAAAAAACTGCGCGATCTTCAAAGAGACCTTTCTTCACTTGAAAAGGAGAAAACCCGGCTTCAGAAGAATATCGAATCTGAGAACACTACCATTGTTACAGAAAATGATAAAATAACTGTCCAGAATAATGAGCTGGCTTCAGTAACATCTGAAATTATTGAACAGAATAAACAGCTTGATTTGACTACAGACGACAAGACGAAGAATGCGAAAAAGGATTATATCAATGGTCTTCATAAAAGGAAGAAGAAAGTTCAGAATATGATTGAAACATCTCAAAACAATATTAATAAGGCCAATAACGAAATAGACAAGGCCAATGCTGAAATTCCCAGAAACGACAATATGCAGGAACAGGCAAACGACAAAATAGAAAAACAGCAGGCTGTTTGCCAGAAATTTGCCGACAAGATAAAAAATATCAAATCATATTGAAGTTGTTTTTGGCCCCATTTGATCTCTTTAATCTTTTTACTTTCTTTGACCACCGTAGCTTTAGCGAAGGAGGTTGTCTTTTATCTTACTTCAAAATGAATCGTTGAAGTTCTTTGTAAAGTCTCTGCACCGGTAATCCCACAACATTGAAATATGAGCCATCAATATGGCTGCAGGCTATAATACCAATCCATTCCTGTATACCATATGCCCCGGCTTTATCATAAGGCTTATACTCATCTATATAATAACTAATTTCTTCCTCTGTCAACGTTTCAAATGTGACTTTTGCTGATTCGGAGAATGTCAGCTCCTTTGTTTGGGATCGCAGGGAAACACCTGTAATGACTTCATGTGTGTTTCCCGATATTTCTTTCAGAATACGGGTAGCATCATCGTGATCCAGCGGCTTCCCAAGTACCTTATTGTTACACCATACTATTGTATCAGCAGCAATTACTATCTCATTATCAGATATATCGTCTTTAAAAGATGCTGCCTTTTCATGCGCAACAAACCTGGCTATCTCCTCCCCGCTAAGGCTTTCAGGATAAATTTCTTCATACTCCTTGATAACGACCTCAAATTTAAGACCCAGTTCCCTGAGGAGTTGCTGCCTCCTCGGGGAACGCGAAGCAAGAATTAACCTATAGTTTTTGAATTGGTCAGCGATCATCAAAACAGGTTCCAGGTTAGAATTATTTTGACTACAACAGAATAGAGAATACCGGTGATCATCACTATTTTCATAACACTGCTCGCACTATGAAGCTGCTTCTTTTCACTGCTTATTACCAGCTTATATAACACAAATAATAAAGGTAAAACTATTGCTGCTGACAAGTATACGAGAGTAATAATGTCGCTTATGAAAAAATGCCAGGTCAGGTAAAGTAAAATAATGGTAATAATAATCAGACATATGGAAACAATTTTAGCTGAAAGTACTCCAATAATGACAGGTACCGTATTTCTTCCATAAGCAATATCTCCTTCAAAATCTTCGATATCCTTAATAATCTCCCGTGCAAGATTCGTTAAAAAAGCGAAAAGAGCGAATCCTCCAACCCAATAGATAATAAAATTCATCGGAGGAAGCGAAACAGCATTTATAATGTAGTACTTATATAATGCCGGCCATTCATAGAATACTACCAGCATTGGTACCATTGCTGTAAGAAGAGCCACAATAATGTTTCCAATAAGGAACTGCCTTTTATAGCTTGCGGAATAAAAATAGAGCAATCCGGATACTACCAAAAAAAGTATACCTAACCAAAAATACCCCGATTTAAATGATATATAGAAACCCGCAGCTACACCGGCAATATTGAAAATGCTATGCCACATCATGGCCTTTCGCCTTGGAATTTTTGTACCAACAATTACCTTACCTTTATTTATAAGGTCCGTCTTTATATCAAAATAATCATTTATAACATATCCGCCGGCAGTTATGCAGACAGTTGCGGCGACCAGAATTGCAAAATAATACCAGGGGAACTGAAGCGACATCGGAATCTCTGCTCCGTTGCCATTTATTAAGATCACTCCAATTTTGCTGACCAGCGGCTCCAGAACGGAGTATCTCATCAGTAACATAGTCAGGATAACCATGAGCAGATTCTTCCATCTGATGAGATCAAGAAATGCTTTCATTTTTACCATGTAAATGCTTCTGAATCCATCCATTTATTGTGCAAGCGTAACACTTGCTCTATAACATCCCTCACACACCCTTCTCCCCCTTTTTTATCAGAGATGTATGACGAAACCTGTTTGATCTCACTGTCAGCGTCGGAGGGGCAAACCGGAATACCCGCTGCTTTCATTACCTCAAAATCTGGAATATCATCTCCCATAAATAAAACGTCAGATTTGCTCAGATCATGTTTTTTAAGAAAGCTGTTAAAATCGTTGAGTTTGCTTCCACTCCCAAGATAAATATCCTTTATGCCAAGACGCCGTAACCTTTTCTGGTACTCTTTTGAAGTGCTACCGGAAATTATTCCAATATTATAACCCTTCTTAACTGCCAGCTGGAGTGCATAGCCATCTCTAAGGTTAACAGTCCGGTTTGGTATACCGAATGCATTAAGAGCAATTGTCTGTTGCGATAAAACTCCGTCAATATCAAAAATAAATGCTTTTACCCTTACAAGGTCTTCTTTGAAATTGGCCATGTTAATAACTGGTTACTGGTTGCTGGTTGCTGGTTGCTGGTTGCTGGTTTATCGTTTCGCGTTTTTAATGTCGGGTGTCGTGCGTCGAGCTCCGTGTGTCCATTTCTTTCCTTTGTCTTTTAACTTTTTTCTTTTGTCTTATAGTAATCTACTATTGACTGAGTCATATCATTATAAATTTTTTGTAGCTCTGGGGAGAAAGATAGTAATTCCAGATGTTTTTCAATCGTATTCCGGTCATTTCTTACAGCAGGCCCTGTCTGAGAGTTTTCAGGACCGGTTTCCAGAGCTTTTGAGATTGTCTCTTTTATCAGCGGAGTAAGAATCTCAAACGGATAATCAGCTTTTAACGCCACTTCTCTGCCTAACGTAAGCATATGATTAGTAAAGTTACAGACAAAAACTGCAGCAAGATGAAGCATTCTTCTCTGCTCAGTATCAATAAAATGCACTTTACCACCTATAGATTCTGCCAGAGTTTTAAGTATTCCGGCTGACTTATCATCTGATGATTCAAGCAAAAAGGGCAAATCAAAGAAACTGACCTTTCTTCCCTTAGAGAATGTCTGCAAAGGGTAGAATATTCCTCTTCTTTGTATTTTTTCAGGAAAAATATCAAGTCCAAAACTACCTGCAGTATGTGCCACCAGGGTATCAGATGAACATTTAAGTTCAGCCAGAACATCCTTTAATTTGTGATCAGGAACAGATACGATGATAATTTGTGTGGAATCGGGAAAGATAAGCTCATCTGACCATTCTGCATTGCATGAAACGGCAAGAGCTTTACCGTTGACTTCAGTAGCGGATACAATTTTATTAATCTTTGAACCTGAATGAAACAACTCTTTACACAAAGCCTCGGCAACTCTTCCGGCACCTGCAAAAGAAATGTTGTTCTGATCCATTGTCCAATTTTTCAGAAATATACAAAATTACCTGAATTCAGGATAAACAATAGAATGAAAGAAGTTAATACTTAATTCACAGGTTTTGAATTATTCAAAGGTGCTCCCATTACCGGTTTATCTTTACCATACAGATTTACAAACATATCAGTAACCTGACATTGGTAGACTCTCCATAGACTCTGATAGGAAGAATTACTGGACTGGGAAACATAAGTACAATCCCAGAAGACAGACCCGGAGACCTGTAATATATCTCCCGATTTAACATCTGTCAGTTTTTTTATAACCTCAGAAGGATTACAAATATTATATTGAGAATAGGTGTCTCCTACAATCTGGAAATAGAACAATGAATAGGATTCATTAAAAAAAACATAAGCAGATGTCCCCAAAAGAGTCGATAAAACATCTTCACCGCAACCACATTTTGCCTGCTTCTTGCAATCTGAATATAAAATTGTTGGTACAATGATAATCAGGGCGACGGCAATTTTTCTTAGAATATTTCCTGTCATTTTGGATAATCTATTTCTGTTAATATTAATCAACGGACAAAGTAAGCCTTTATTTCAATTATAACAAAAAATCAAGCCGCCAAAAAGAGTTTATGACGGCTTGTATCTTTAATATGAACTAAATTATGCCTGAGCAGTCGGTCCGCCAAAACTTAACGGTATTGCCGGTCCCGATCCCTTGACTTCTTTAATAGTCCCATGTACAGATTCATACTTGGCGATGTTATCCTGAAGAGCCGCAACAAGTCTTTTTGCATGTTCAGGAGTCAGAATGATCCTCGATTTTACCTGCGCCTTGGGTATCCCCGGCATGATCCGTACAAAATCTATTACAAATTCTGAAGCAGAGTGAGTGATAACTGCAAGGTTTGAATAAGTTCCCTGTGCAACTTCTTCATTCAGTTCAATATTGATCTGATTTGGATTCTTTGGATCTGCCATGGTTGTCAAATATTAATCCTATTTTTCTTGTCCGGCTTCCGCTTCCTGTTCTACACCTACAAGGTTTTCATACTCCTCGAGTGATCCGACAATAATGCCATTATACTGCCTTTGACCGGTACCTGCTGGAATAAGATGACCAACGATTACGTTTTCCTTAAGTCCTTCAAGCCTGTCAATCTTGCCAAGTATTGCTGCCTCATTCAATACTTTTGTAGTCTCCTGGAATGAAGCTGCTGAGAAGAAGCTCTTCGTCTGAAGTGAAGCTCTTGTTATTCCCTGTAAAACCTGACTTGAAGTTGCTGGTATAGCGTCCCTGGCGTCAACAACTTTAAGGTCGCGACGTTTAAGAACGGAATTGTCATCCCTTAATTTACGAGCCGAAATAATCATGCCAGGACGCAGAGTCTGAGAATCACCACCATCGATAATGACTTTCTTGCCATAGATCCAGTCATTTTCATCCATGAACTCAAGTTTATCAACAACCTGACGTTCAAGGAATTTTGTATCACCCGGATCGACTATCTCAACCTTGCGCATCATCTGGCGGACAATGATCTCAAAATGTTTATCATTGATCTTCACCCCCTGCAGACGATACACTTCCTGGATCTCATTGACAATATATTCCTGGACTTTTGTAGGTCCTTTGATTGCAAGAATATCGGACGGCGTAATAGCCCCGTCTGAAAGAGGAATACCTGCTTTTACATAATCATTTTCCTGGACAAGTATCTGTTTTGAAAGTGGAACAAGATATTTCTTTGTTTCATCAGTTTTTGATTTGATTGAGATTTCCCTGTTACCTCTTTTAATCTTTCCGAATGTAACTTCACCATCAATTTCTGAAACAATGGCAGGGTTTGACGGGTTACGTGCTTCAAACAGCTCGGTAACACGCGGAAGACCACCGGTTATATCACCCGATTTACCAACTGCGCGTGGTATTTTTGCAAGCACTTCACCTGCCTCTACCATTTTGTTTGTATCAACTACCAGGTGAGATCCTACAGGAAGGTTGTACATCCTCAGTTCTTCACCTTTAGGATTCATAATTTTAATTGCCGGGTTCTTTGTTTTATCCCTGCTTTCGATTATGACTTTTTCTTTGAAACCGGTCTGCTCATCAGACTCTTCACGGAAAGTTATACCTTCAATGAGAAAGTCATATCCTATCTTTCCTGCCATCTCAGAAATAATAACAGCATTGAATGGATCCCATTCGCAAATCAGTTTTCCTTTTTCAATTTCCTGTCCAGGCTTAATATAAAGCTTTGAACCATAAGGAATTGTATGAGTAGTTAAGGCAATACCGGTCTTCTTGTCAACTATTCTTAATTCGGCAAGTCGTCCGATTACAATATCAATATCGCCCTTTTCAACATCCTTTTTAGGAACCGTTCTGATCTCTTCAATCTCTGCAATACCTCCATATCGTGCAACAAGCCTCGATTCGGTGGTAATATTTGAAGCAGTACCTCCGACGTGGAATGTACGGAGAGTAAGCTGGGTTCCTGGTTCACCGATACTCTGTGCAGCAATTACGCCGACAGCTTCGCCTTTCTGAACCATTCTTCCGTTAGCAAGGTTACGTCCATAACATTTTGCACATACTCCCTTTTTGGATTCACATGTGAGAACCGAACGGATCTCAACCTGTTCAATAGGAGAATCTTCAATTTTCTTGGCCAGGTCTTCTGTAAGTTCCTGTCCCGATTCAACTATTAGTTCTCCTGTTAAAGGATTATAAATATTATGAACAGTAGTACGGCCAAGCACTCTTTCGTATAGTGATTCAACCACTTCTTCATTCTTCTTAATAGCAGTAGCAATCAGTCCGCGAAGAGTTCCGCAGTCTTCTTCATTTATAATAACATCCTGTGAAACGTCTACGAGACGACGTGTAAGATAACCGGCGTCAGCTGTTTTAAGAGCGGTATCGGCCAAACCTTTACGGGCACCGTGAGTGGAGATGAAATATTCAAGAACCGACAATCCCTCTTTAAAGTTGGAAAGGATCGGGTTTTCGATAATTTCTGAACCGGCAGCACCAGATTTCTGAGGTTTTGCCATAAGACCCCTCATCCCTGAAAGCTGACGTATCTGTTCTTTTGAACCTCTCGCACCTGAGTCAAGCATCATGTAAACCGAATTGAATCCCTGCTTGTCAGTTGAAAGCTGTTTCATCAAGGTCTGAGTAAGCCTTGCGTTAACATGTGTCCAGATATCAATAATCTGATTGTAACGTTCGTTATTAGTGATGAATCCCATGCTATAGTTATTCAGCACTTCTTCAACCTGTTCATATCCTTCCGCAACAAATTTCTCTTTTTCTGCCGGTATGATTACATCGTCGAGGTTGAATGACAAACCACCTTTGAATGCGGAATAGAATCCAAGGTTCTTAATCGCATCAAGGAAATCAGCTGTTTTAGCTGTACCGGCGAGTTTAAGAACACGGCCGATAATATCCCTTAAAGATTTTTTTGTAAGGATCTCATTGATATAACCTACTTCAGCAGGTACAAACTGATTGAAAATAACCCTTCCAACGGTTGTTTCAATAAGGTGATTAATTAATTCACCGTCTTTTCTATCGTTGGCTTTTACTTTTATATGGGCATGAAGGTCAATAACACCTTCGTTGTATGCTATGTTTACCTCCTCCGGAGAATAGAAAATCAATCCTTCTCCTCTTACCTTTTCAGTTTCAGTGCTCTTACGGCCTTTGGTAATATAATAAAGACCAAGAACCATGTCCTGTGAAGGAACAGTAATAGGCGCACCGTTTGCAGGGTTCAGAATATTATGAGAAGCAAGCATCAGCATCTGGGCTTCCAGTACTGCACCATTTCCAAGTGGAAGATGAACTGCCATCTGGTCACCGTCGAAGTCAGCATTGAAAGCCGTACAAACAAGCGGGTGAAGCTGAATAGCTTTCCCTTCTATAAGTTTTGGCTGGAATGCCTGGATACCAAGTCGGTGAAGTGTCGGAGCACGGTTGAGCAGAACAGGATGTCCTTTCAGAACGTTTTCAAGAATATCCCATACTACAGGATCTTTCCTGTCAACAATTTTCTTAGCTGACTTAACTGTTTTTACTATACCGCGTTCTATCAGTTTACGGATAATGAATGGCTTATAAAGTTCAGCTGCCATGTCCTTAGGTAAACCGCATTCGTGTAATCCAAGTTCCGGACCAACGACGATTACTGAACGTGCAGAATAGTCAACCCTTTTCCCAAGCAGGTTCTGACGGAACCTTCCCTGTTTTCCTTTAAGGCTGTCGCTAAGCGATTTAAGAGGACGGTTAGCATCTGTTTTAACCGCATTTGCTTTCCTTGAGTTATCGAACAGTGAATCGACAGCTTCCTGAAGCATACGTTTTTCATTACGCAGAATTACTTCCGGAGCTTTGATCTCAATAAGTCTTTTCAGACGGTTGTTTCTGATGATAACCCTTCTGTAAAGATCGTTCAGGTCGCTTGTTGCAAACCTTCCGCCATCGAGAGGTACCAGGGGTCTCAACTCAGGTGGAATAACCGGAACAACTTTAATGATCATCCATTCAGGCTTGTTAACCTGTTTTGAATCCCTGAAAGCTTCAACAACCTGAAGTCTTTTCAGAGCCTCATTTTTACGCTGCTGTGAGGTTTCCGTGTTTGCCCTGTGGCGAAGTGAATATGACATCTCATCGAGATCAATTCGGCTCAGAAGTTTATAGAGAGCTTCTGCACCCATGTCAGCTACGAACTTATCGGGATGATTATCTTCAAGATACTGGTTTTCTTTTGGAAGTGACTCAATAATCTCAAGGTATTCTTCTTCTGTAAGAAAATCGAGATATTTCACACCATCCACAGCTTTGATACCTGGATTGATAACTACGTATCTCTCATAATAAATTATCGAATCAAGCTTCTTGGTAGGAAGTCCAAGAAGGTATCCTATTTTATTTGGCAATGAACGGAAATACCAGATATGAGCAACAGGGACAACCAGTGAAATATGTCCCATCCTTTCCCTACGTACTTTCTTCTCTGTTACTTCAACACCACAACGGTCGCAGACGATACCTTTATAACGGATTCTTTTATATTTTCCGCAATGGCACTCGTAATCCTTTACCGGACCAAATATCCTTTCGCAGAAAAGACCATCGCGTTCAGGTTTATATGTACGGTAATTTATCGTTTCAGGCTTCAGTACTTCACCACTTGAACGGTCAAGTATTTCTTCAGGTGAAGCCAGCCCTATTGAGATTTTCGAGTAACTTGTCTTTGTTTTGTTATCTCTTCTGAATGACATATGCTGAATATTTTTTAAACAAAAATTAAAAATTCTTAAACCTGGGCGTAATACTTAGTCAAGTATTACACTCAGTCCGAGACCTCTCAGTTCATGAAGGAGAACATTAAGTGATTCAGGAATACCCGGCAAAGGCATTGGTTCGCCTTTAACAATTGCTTCGTATGCTTTGGCACGGCCAACAACATCATCAGATTTGATTGTTAGTATTTCCTGAAGAATATGGGCTGCCCCGAATGCTTCGAGGGCCCAGACTTCCATTTCACCAAAACGCTGACCTCCGAACTGAGCTTTACCACCCAATGGTTGCTGTGTTATAAGAGAGTATGGTCCGATTGAACGGGCATGCATCTTATCGTCAACCATGTGGCCAAGTTTGAGCATGTATATTACGCCTACGGTTGCAGGCTGGTCGAATCTTTCACCTGTTCCACCGTCATAGAGGTAAGTCTTTCCATATCTGGGAAGACCGGCCTCTTCGGTATATTCAGTTATCTGGTTTAAAGTAGCACCGTCAAATATTGGTGTCGAGAAGGTAAGACCAAGCTTTTGTCCCGCCCATCCAAGAACAGTCTCATAGATCTGTCCAAGGTTCATCCTCGAAGGTACACCAAGAGGGTTAAGAACAATATCAACCGGTGAGCCGTCTTCCAGGAAAGGCATATCTTCTGCCCTTACTATCCTTGCAACAATACCCTTGTTACCGTGACGACCAGCCATCTTATCTCCCACTTTAACCTTACGCTTCTTGGCGATATAAACTTTAGCAAGACGTACTATACCAGCAGGCAGTTCATCACCGATTGTGATATTGTATTTCCTGCGTTTGTAAACACCATCAATCTCTTTATACTTAATTATATAGTTATGAAGAAGTTGTTTGATCTGATCATTTTTCTTCTTATCGGTAGTCCACTTGTTTGGATTTGCATTAAGGAAATCTACCTCCTGAAGCTGTTTCAAGGTAAACTTACTTCCTTTAGGAATAACATCTACGTTGAGGTAATCTTTAACACCCTGTGAAGTTTTTCCATTAACAAGGATGAAAAGTTTGTCGACAAGTCTTGATTTGAGTTCATCAGCGCTTCTGTTGAATTCTGTCTCGATCTTATCAAGCAATGGTTTTTCAACAGCTTTTGCTTTTCTGTCCTTAATTGCCCTGGTAAATAGCTTTTTATCAATTACAACACCGTCGAGTGATGGACCTGCTTTAAGAGAAGCATCTTTAACATCACCTGCTTTATCACCAAAGATGGCACGTAGCAGTTTTTCTTCAGGTGAAGGATCTGATTCCCCTTTTGGAGTAATCTTTCCAATAAGGATATCACCCGGTCTGATATGTGCTCCAATCCTAATGAGACCATTCTCATCCAGGTTCTTGGTAGCTTCCTCACTTACGTTTGGAATATCTGAAGTAAGTTCTTCAAGACCACGTTTTGTATCACGAACCTCAAGCTGGTATTCATCAATATGAACAGAAGTAAAGAAATCTTCCTGAACAACTTTCTCATTGATTACAATAGCATCCTCAAAGTTATATCCTTTCCATGGCATGAAGGCCACTCTGAGGTTTCTTCCGAGAGCCAGTTCACCATGTTTTGTACCGTAGCCTTCTGACAGTACCTGACCTTTAGTTACCTTTTCACCTTTCCTGACAATAGGAATAAGGTTTATACAGGTATTCTGGTTTGTTTTCCTGTATTTCGGAAGAGTGTACCGTTTGATATCATCATCAAAACTTACAAACTTTTCTTCGTCAGTACGTGTATATCTCACTACTATTTCATTTGAATCAACAAATTCCACAACTCCATCACCTTCTGCTGCGAAAAGTATCCTGCTATCACTGATAACCTGTGCTTCGAGTCCGGTTCCAACTATTGGAGCTTCGGGGTTGATAAGAGGAACAGCCTGGCGCATCATGTTTGATCCCATAAGTGCCCTGTTGGCGTCGTCGTGTTCAAGGAATGGAATAAGTGAAGCGGCAATAGAAGCGATCTGGTTCGGAGCAACATCCATAAGGTCAATCTTAGAAACTTCCTCAAGTGGATAATCTGCTTCATATCTGCATTTTACTCTCAGGCTCTCAAAATGTCCGTCTTTTAGTAAGACAGCATTAGCCTGGGCGATCATCTTTTCTTCTTCCTCTTCAGCACTGAGCCATACTATTCCATCTTCACCGAAGTCAACCTGAGAATCCTTAACTTTACGATATGCTGTTTCGATAAATCCCAGACTGTTGATTTTTGCATAAACGCAGAGGGATGAAATAAGGCCGATGTTTGGTCCCTCAGGAGTTTCGATAGGGCAAAGGCGTCCATAGTGTGTATAGTGAACGTCCCTTACTTCAAACCCTGCTCTCTCACGTGATAGACCACCAGGCCCTAATGCCGATAAACGACGTTTGTGCGTCATTTCGGCAAGCGGGTTGGTCTGGTCCATAAACTGTGACAACTGGTTCGTTCCGAAAAAAGAATTAATTACTGATGAAAGGGTTTTTGAATTGATAAGATCAACCGGTGTAAACACCTCATTATCCCTGACATTCATTCTTTCACGGATCGTACGTGCCATACGGGCGAGTCCAACACCAAACTGTGAATAAAGCTGTTCTCCAACTGTACGGACCCTCCTGTTACTCAGGTGGTCGATGTCATCGATATCGGTTTTCGAGTTGATAAGTTCAATCAGGTAACCGATAATTTTAATAATATCTTCACGTGTAAGAATCTTAACATTCATTTCGGTGTTAAGACCCAGTTTCTTGTTAATCCTGTAACGTCCGACTTCACCTAGATCGTATCTCTTGTCGGAGAAGAACAGTTTATCAATAACGTCGCGGGCTGTTGCCTCATCGGGTGGTTCAGCATTCCGGAGTTGACGGTAAATATAGATAACCGCTTCTTTTTCAGAGTTACAAGGATCTTTCTGAAGTGTATTGTATATTATAGCGTAATCTGACAGGGTTGTATCATCTTTGTGCAGAAGGATAGCTTTTGCACCTGAATCAACTATCATATCGACATGTTCTGACTCGATAACAGTCTCTCTGTCGAGGATTACCTCATTTCTTTCTATTGAAACAACTTCACCGGTATCCTCATCAACAAAATCCTCAACCCAGGTCTTTAGGACCCTGGCTGCCAGTTTACGACCGACTAGTTTCTTGATATTTGTTTTAGATACTTTATGTTCTTCGGCGAGGTTAAAAATCTCGAGTATCTCCTTGTCGCTTTCGAACCCGATAGCACGGAGAAGTGTAGTAACCGGCAGTTTTTTCTTTCTGTCGATGTAGGCGTACATCACATTATTGATATCAGTAGCGAATTCTATCCAGGATCCTTTGAACGGGATAATTCTGGCAGAATAGAGTTTTGTACCGTTTGCATGTACGCTCTGGCCAAAAAATACACCAGGTGACCTGTGAAGCTGTGAAACCACAACTCTTTCGGCCCCGTTAATGACGAAAGTAGCACGTTCTGTCATATACGGTACAGTGCCAAGATATACATCCTGAATAACTGTATCAAAATCCTCATGTTCAGGATCGGTACAGTAAAGTTTCAGTTTTGCTTTAAGCGGAACACTGAATGTGAGTCCGCGCTCTATACATTCTTCTATTGTATAACGTGGAGGGTCAATATAATAATCCAGAAATTCAAGTACGAAATTGTTCCTAGTATCAGTTATGGGGAAATTTTCAGTAAAGACCTTAAACAATCCCTCTTTTTTCCTGTTTTCGGGAGTAGTTCCAAGCTGAAAAAACTCACCGAATGATTTCAACTGAATCTCCAGAAAATCAGGATATTCAAGCTGATTTTTTCTGGATGCGAAACTTATTCTTTCGGTATTTTTTGAGGACATTTATTAAAAGATTAAGTGAACTTATAATTTAAAGAACAAAAAGGCTTAGTCCCGAAAAATCGGGACTAAACCTATAACCTATCAATCAGGTATAACTTATTTAAGTTCAACTTCAGCTCCTGCTCCTACTAATTGACTTTTTATTGCTTCAGCTTCATCTTTGGAAACACCTTCTTTAACTGGAGAAGGAGCAGCATCAACTACTGCTTTGGCTTCTTTCAGTCCGAGACCGGTGATATCCTTTACTAATTTAACAATCTGTAATTTCTGACCGCCTGCGGCTTTGAGAATAACGTCGAAAGTTGATTTCTCCTCAACAGCGACAATATCACTTGCTGCTGGACCGGCGGCTACAACTGCAGCTGCTGCTGGTTCAATACCATACTCATCTTTAAGTATTTTAGCGAGTTCGTTTACTTCTTTTACAGACAAGTTAACCAGTTCTTCTGCAAATTTCTTAAGATCTGCCATTTTTATCGATTTTTAATTTGATTATACTTTAATTATTCTTCTCTTTTTGACAGTGTTTCAAGAACACCATGAATTTTTGTTCCACCTGACTGGAGGGCGCCAATAACATTTTTGGCTGGTGATTGTAATAGCATAATTACATCACCTATCAGTTCAAATTTAGTTTTAACGGAGATAAGAGCTTCAAGCTGGTTTTCTCCAACATAAATTGATTCCTGAACGTATGCACCTTTAAGCACAGGTTTATCATGTTTCTTCCGGAATTCCTTGATAAGTTTTGCAGGACCATTTCCGGATTGTGTGAACATGATGGATGTAGTACCTTTCAGAACCGGATATAGTTCATCAAAGTTTCCATTAGACTGCTCCAGTGCTCTTTTGAGAAGTGTATTTTTTACAACAACGAGTTTAATGTCGTTTTCGAAACATTTTCTTCTCAGATCACTGGTATCAGCGGCGTTAAGCTGAGCAGTATCAGTCAGATAAAAGTGGCTGTACTCTTTTAATCTCTCAGCAAGGCTGTCTATGATAGCATTTTTTTCTTCCCGTCTCATTATTTCTTCAAGTTTTAACTTAACTAATTAATCATCAAGCCCTTTCGGATCGATCTTAACACCAGGACTCATTGTGCTGGAAATGAATACGCTACGAATGTAGGTACCTTTGGCAGCTGCTGGTTTAAGTTTGTTTACAATAGAGATAAACTCTCTTGCATTGTCGACGATCTTATTTGGTTCGAATGAGACTTTTCCGATAGAGGCATGAATGATTCCGCTTTTATCAACTTTGAAATCAATCTTACCCTGCTTCACTTCTTTAACAGCCTTACCAATTTCCATAGTAACAGTTCCACTTTTGGGGTTCGGCATCAGTCCACGTGGACCGAGGATTCTACCTAACTGACCGACCTTTCCCATTACAGATGGCATGGTTATTATAACATCCATATCTGTCCAACCACCTTTGATCTTTTCAACAAAGTCGTCAAGACCAACAAAATCAGCTCCGGCTTCTTTTGCTTCAGCTTCCTTATCGGGGGTGCAGAGCACGAGTACACGTGTTTCTTTACCTGTTCCATGAGGAAGAGAAACGACGCCGCGAACCATTTGATTGGATTTTCTCGGATCTATACCTAACCTTACATCTAAATCGATTGAAGCGTCGAATTTGGTCTTGGTCATATCCTTAACCAAAGAAGAAGCTTCTTTCAATGTATAAAGTTTGTCCTTATCGAGTTTTTCAAGAGCAAACTTCTGGTTTTTGGTAAGTTTAGTCATTTTTTCTCCTAATTAATTATTTTACGGGGAATTCTCCTTTAACGGTGATTCCCATACTTCTGGCCGTACCAGCTACCATTCGCATTGCGGACTCTACTGTAAAACAGTTTAAATCCTCCATTTTATCTGAAGCAATTGTTTTGACCTGGTCCCAGGAAACTGAAGCTATTTTATCGCGGTTAGGTTCCTGAGAACCCTTCTTTGCTTTAGCAACTTCAAGAAGCTGTACAGCAACCGGTGGAGTTTTTGTGACAAACTCGAATGATTTGTCTGCAAATACTGTTATTACTACCGGTATTACTTTTCCAGCCTTGTCCTGAGTCCTCGCATTAAATTGCTTACAGAAATCCATTATGTTCACACCTTTCGAACCTAAAGCAGGTCCTACTGGTGGTGATGGATTAGCTCCTCCACCACGAATCTGTAACTTGATTAGTCCAGCAACTTCTTTTGCCATAATTTAAAATTTGCGTGTTTATTGCGAGAGCTTGATAGTTATTCAGGAAGCATTATGAATATTACAACTATCAATATCTTCTGTTAATTCTCTTTTTCCACCTGCATAAAACTAAGCTCAAGAGGGGTTTTTCTGCCAAATATTTTAACCATCACCTTAAGCTTTTTCTTCTCATCGTTTACCTCTTCAATTATTCCAGTGAAACTATTGAATGGTCCGTCAATAACCTTTACAGATTCACCTACAAAGAATGGAACATTTAATTCCTCATCACTTGCATTCAGTTCATCCACTTTACCCAGAATCCTGTTAATCTCAGATTTTCTGAGAGGAACAGGTTCACCATCCTTGGAACCCAGAAATCCGATTACATTAGGCACATTTCTCAATAAATGAGGTATTTCACCTGTAAGAACTGCTTCTACAAGAATGTATCCCGGGAAAAATGTTCTTTCCTTGCTTATTTTCTTCCCTGCCCTTATCTGATAAACCTTTTCTGTTGGGATAAGAACTTGTGAGACATAATCTTCAAGTTTAAGACGCACGACTTCGCTATCTATATACTCCTTTACCTTCTTTTCCTTTCCGCCGATAGCCCGAAGCACGTACCACTTCTTTATATTCTCACTCATTGGAACCTTCTCCTGATTAGTATAACAAACTGTAAATGAATTGCATTGACCGGCTAAAGATAAAATCCATGCCGGCAACCAGTACAGCAAATATCAATGTGGTCACCATTACTAAAACAGCGCTGTTCTGAAGTTCGCTCCACGTTGGCCAGGTTACCTTGTGTACAAGTTCGGTAAATGATTCTTTGAAATATCCTTTTATATTCATAGTACTAAATTTATTGCACGGGAGGAGAGACTCGAACTCCCGACACCTGGTTTTGGAGACCAGTGCTCTACCAACTGAGCTACACCCGTATATTTGGTTTTTGATGTAGGGAACGGTAGCAACCGTTTCCTACACAAAAACCATATATCCAAAACCTATTCTAAAATCTGAGTTACCTGACCGGCTCCAACTGTTCTGCCACCTTCACGGATAGCGAAACGGAGTCCAACATTAATAGCAACTGGATAGATAAGGTCAACTGTAATAGTAACATTATCACCCGGCATCACCATTTCTGTTCCTTCAGGAAGCGTAATCTCACCTGTTATATCAAGTGTTCTTACATAGAACTGGGGACGATATTTATTATGGAATGGAGTGTGACGTCCACCTTCTTCTTTCTTCAGGACATAAACCTCTGCTTTGATTTTAGTATGAGGTGTTATTGAACCAGGTTTGGCAAGAACCATACCTCTTTTAATCTCTTTCTTATCAACACCACGAAGAAGCAGACCTACGTTATCACCAGCTTCACCCCTGTCGAGGATCTTACGGAACATCTCAACACCGGTACATACTGATTTACGTTTGGTTGCTCCGAGTCCGATCAGTTCAAGTTCATCACCTGTAAGAACAACTCCTGTTTCAATACGGCCTGTTGCAACGGTACCACGACCCGTGATTGAGAAAACGTCTTCAACCGGCATAAGAAATGGCTTTTCATTCTCTCTTGGAGGTATTGGAATAAATGAATCGACTGCATCCATCAGTTCCATTACTTTCTCTTCCCATTTTGCTTCTCCATGCATTGCTCCCAGAGCAGAACCACGGATAACCGGAGCGTTATCTCCGTCAAATTTATAAAAGTTAAGAAGATCGCGTACTTCCATTTCAACGAGATCAAGAAGTTCAAGATCGTCAACCATATCAACTTTATTCATAAAGACAAGCACAGTAGGTACGTTAACCTGGTGTGCAAGAAGAATATGTTCACGTGTCTGTGGCATAGGGCCGTCATCGGCAGCTACTACCAGAATAGCACCGTCCATCTGTGCAGCACCAGTAACCATATTTTTGATATAGTCAGCGTGGCCAGGACAGTCAACATGTGCATAGTGACGTTTAGCAGTCTGATACTCAACGTGAGCAGTGTTAATGGTAATACCCCTTTCCTTTTCTTCGGGTGCATTATCAATTGAGTCAAAATCCCTGATTTCAGAGAGACCCTTTTTGGCAAGGACCATAGTGATCGCTGCCGTCAAGGTGGTCTTACCATGGTCAACATGACCAATTGTACCAACATTCACGTGCGGTTTCGACCTGTCAAATTTTTCTTTTGCCATAACTCCAAGCGTATTTAATTAAGTTTATTCTATAGTCAATAATAATTCAAATTTCCTGTTGAGCCGGAGGGGGGAATTGAACCCCCGACCCCTTCCTTACCAAGGAAGTGCTCTACCCCTGAGCTACTCTGGCCTCAAAAAGTGAGCGGGAGACGGAACTCGAATCCGCGACCCTTAGCTTGGAAGGCTAATGCTCTACCAACTGAGCTACTCCCGCCTGATATCGTCCAAAGAGCCCTGCCTACCTGTATTCCAATCTCCAGGTTTGCGGTCCGTATCCGTTTGATGTGGGGAGAGCAGGATTCGAACCTACGAAGGCATTCGCCAGCAGATTTACAGTCTGCCCCAGTTGGCCGCTTTGGTATCTCCCCAGATAAACAGAGTCTTACTCCTAAGACACACATTTATAAATCTTTCAAGAGCCGATGAAGGGATTCGAACCCCCGACCTGCAGATTACAAATCAGCTGCTCTGACCAACTGAGCTACATCGGCAATTTAAAGAACGCCCCGTGGGTGCATAATCCACCCTTAAAAAACGGTTTGCAAATGTATGGATTTAAATTTTATTTATCAAAATAAATCTGTATAATTTTGTAAATGAAATTATCAGACTCCTCTTTTCTTTTGCTTATGCTTGGCAATCTGTACTTTAAGAGCATCCATAGCCTCATCTGTAGCTTCTTCAAATGTTTTACTCTGCCTCTTTGCAAATAAAGGTCCTCCTGGTAACTCCAGCTTGATTTCGCTAATTTTGTTCTCCCGCTCCTGATCTTTGTCAAGCCTGAGGTAAACTTCAGCATTGACAATATCTTCACCATACTGGGTCAGCTTTTCCAGTTTCTGATGAACAAAGTCGATTAACTTTTTGTCGGCATCAAACCGAACGGAATGAATCTGAATGTTCATAGTAGTACCTCCTGATTTTTTGATTAATATTTAAGCCCTTGGATGAGCTTGTTTATATACTTTTTTAAGTTTTTCAAAGGTGTTGTGTGTGTAAATCTGGGTTGCAGATAAATTGGCATGGCCAAGCAATTCTTTTATCGAATTAAGATCAGCACCGCGATTAAGCATATGAGTTGCAAATGTATGCCGCAAAACGTGCGGGCTTTTCTTTTCAATTGTGGTTACCATAGCAAGATAGCTATTTACTGTATTATAAACATACTTATCATACAACTTGTTTCCCTTATCTGTAATAAAAAACCAGCCATTATTTTCGGTCCGAATACTCTCACTCCTGACCTTCACATATTCTTCCAATCTTTTAATAAAAGGCTTAACCAATGGGATGATCCGCTGTTTATTTCTTTTCCCGGTTACTTTAACAGTACCTTCCGACAGATCCAGGTCGTTATCTCTCAATCCTATCAGCTCCGATCGTCTCATCCCTGTAAGATAAAGAAGCTCAATTATAGTACGGTTCTTTATGCCTGTAAATCCATCCCCAAAACTGAAATTATCCAATAGCTGTGTAAGAGCCTCTTCTTCAATGAAAACAGGAAGGCTCTTCTTCCTTTTTGGCAAGACAACTTTTTCAAGAGGATCACTCTTAATAACCCCCTCCTTACGCAAATACCGGTAAAATACTCTCAGACAAGAAATTTTCCTATGAACACTTATTGCTGAATAGTTATTGTCGAGCATACTTACAATCCATGCCCTGATATCGTAAGAAGTAACCGGAACAGGATCTTCAGGAAGTCCGAGTGATGACAAAAATGAATAAAACTGGTCAAGGTCGTTTAAATAGGACCTCACAGTATGCAGTGAATACCGTTTCTCGATTTGCAGATATTGCAGGAACGATTCCTTATGGCTCATAAAGGAACCCTTTTATCTGTGATATTAATTAAAATAAGATGTTCAAGAACGAATTATTCTTCGCTCTCCTGCATCTTCTGCACGTACATTGCCTTCTTGATCTCTTCTCTCCGGCGTACTGAGGGCTTAATAAAGGCCTGACGTGAACGCAATTCGCGTATCACACCGGTCTTTTCAAACTTTCTCTTGAACTTCTTTAAAGCTCTTTCAATATTCTCGCCTTCTTTTAATGGTACAATGATCATAATAAATATTTCAGTTTTTAAACGAGGCGCAAAGTTAGAAATAGAAAAAGTCTTTTCAAAACATTTCAGGAAATAAATTATCCCGACAGTTTAATTTTTGACATCTGAAGTATTTAATTTGAATTTTGATTCAGCATTATATTTCAATAAAATTACGGGTTTTTTGAGCTGAATGCAAATAAATAAAACTGAAACCTGCGAGATCTGTATGAAATCTAATACAAACTCCGCACAAATTCCCCCCTTCGAAGGGGGGGTAAGTTTAGATCCATATCCATAATTCTTACAACAAAAAGATTCTAATCATCATACTTCAGATAGGCTCCCACCTTCCTGCACTTCTCAGCAGTAATTAATTTATTCTCTATAAGGTCATTAATCCCTGTTATTCTGCCCTTCAGTTCCCTGTACTTTAAAATTGCCGATACCTCATATTTTTCGAAATATGGGAGACGTAATATTTCTTTATAAGTGGCAGAATTTATATTGATCCTTGTAATCTGAGTCGAATCTGCAAAGACTCTTCCTTTAATCATTTCAAATGTCTCTGGCGGCAATCCGTAAACTTCTTTTAACTGCTCTGTCCTGGCAAATCCTCCAAGCAGGCGCCGGTATTTTATTATCCTCGCCGATAAAACCGGACCAATTCCCGGTAGTCTTATAAGAGTGGCAGAATCGCTGGAATTAATGTCAATGCTGACTTTCTTTTGAGGTATGGACTTTCTTGTATATGAGTTTTTTTTGAATTTTTTCCCGCTAAACTGATAAGAGGAGAATGCTTTTCCTTTATTTGAGCTATCCTTTCTCAGAAAAACCGCACCTTTTTCCTCTGGTGGAATGGTCCCGGAAAAATCTTCAATAGCTATCATACTGTCGGGAAAGATGTATCTCACTCCAATTATCACGAAAATTATAATAAGCAGGATAAATGTAGCTCTTCTTTCCCTGCGGCTAAATCCAAACCATTTCTTTATTGGTTCAGTGTTTAAATTCATGATAACAAAATGCAATGAGACGTATGCAATTTAAGAAATTATCTGCAGAAATAAATTAAAAACAGACTGTATTTAGTACTTAGAAATAAAAATTGAAGGTTGAATTTGTTCATGAGTACCCCATTCCCAACCGAAGTGAAGATAGTTAAATAAGATTTTCAGAACGGATATCCTATTCCAAGTACTATAGTGAAATCTTCTCTGCGATACGGTCCGTTCAGGAATATCCATTTCGGACCGGTATTTTGTGGCGGCATAAAGGGGCCATCTGCGTACACCTGCCCCAGCAGAGGATCACGTAGTTTCATTCCTATATCAACCCTTGCGATAACAAATTTAAAGTCAAACCGGAATCCTGTTCCGGTTCCGACAGCAATATCTTTGTAGAATTTATTAAAAGCAAATTGCGATCCAGGCCTTGCCGGGTCGTTGTTAAAACTCCAGATATTTCCTGCATCAAGGAAAATTGCTCCTTCAAGGATCCAGAAAAGTTTGTACCGGTATTCAGCATTTGCTTCTAACTTGATATCCGCTGCCTCATTTAAAAAAACCTTCGTACCCTGATTAGGATTATACGAACCAGGGCCAAGCGATCTCACCTGCCAGGCTCTGATATCGTTTGCTCCGCCTCCGAAATATTGCTTTTCAAACGGCACAGATTTGGAATTGCCATAGGGTATACCAATTCCAAAGAACCCCCTGTATACAACTGAGCTTACATCATTAAATCTGAAGTTGTATCTTAAATCTATATCCGTCCTAATATATTGTGCAAAAGGTTGCCCAAGAAGATGATAGCTGCTTCCGGTTGTTTGTTTTACCCCGTTTACAGTTGTAATATCTTCTTTTTTCTGCACCCCAGTCATATTGTAGACCGCGGATAGAAAGTTTCCAGCAACTTCAGCATTTAGCCTCAGGAACCAATAATCTTTTGAATTCTTAATCTTCTGATTATTGAATATAAAAGAATAATTGCCTCCAAGTATTAAAACATCCTTATAACTTCCTGACTGATAGGAAGATATTGCTATCAAAGAATCAAATGCCCGATTGATATAGGGAAGTTTTACAATATTAAATTGAAAAGGATTAAAAATATGCTCCTGGTAATTACCTGCCTTCCAGTTATAACCAAATGTTGCATTAGCAACTGTCCGGATATAAACAGGTAACTTCTGGTAGTCATAAGCCGCCAGAAATGTTGTATAGGGATTATATTTGGTGACAATACCTTCAAGCTTTACAAATGGAACCATAAATTTGGGCAATCTCAGGCTTGTTTCCAATCCATACTCCTCTGTACTTGACAAAGGTTGGCCTTTTTGAGCATAAGCAGCATAAGCTCCTTTCAGTTTAGTGCTGAAAAGTTCTGCACCATGGAAAAGGTTTTTATGCTGATAAACCAGGTTCAGAGCTCCACCAATGTTACCAGCAGAATTAGTTCCTTCAAGTTCTATTTTATAAGACTGTTGGCTGAGAAGAGTAAGCTGAATATTACAATCGAGTTTCAATTCAATTCCCGTGAGATTTTCATTCTCCTTTGCATCATTATAGTTAATATTGACAAGCCTGTATATTTTAAATGATAGAAGGTGTGCCTGAGTCTGCTCAGTACTTGTAACATTATAAACAGAACCGGCAGACAGAAAGAGTGATTGAATAATAAGGTCATATTTTACCTCAGGTATCTTCTTTGAAGTAACGAAATAATACCCCCGGTAAAAGGTTGTATCAAGGCTGCTCAAATATGCCGCACCACGCTCAAGGGCTTCATTAGGTATAAAATCGGGATAGATATATACACTTTTAATGGAATAAACTGCGAAAGGACCTGAGGTGATTCTCCCATACGAATCCACACCTGAAAAATTCCTGATAGTATACTTAATATCTACCTGCCTCTTACCTACAGTACTGTCTATTTTAAAAACGATATAATCGTTTGAAAATCCATAAAAGCCATGATCCCTGATAAATCTTTCAAACCTTGTCCTTTCAGCCTGTAGAACATCAACATCATAAGGTTTACCTCTCACTATAAGACAGTTGACAGAATCAAAAAAGCAGAGGTTTTTGATATTGCTGTCAGCGATCTCATAGGTGAGGTTGCGTATCGTATAAGGCCGGATTAAATCGACATTATATAAAACGTCTGATTTCTTATTTGCAGTTTTAACTGTATCGGTCACTTTTCCGTCAAAATATCCTTTAGAAAATACATAAGATTTAATCTGTTCTTTTGACTTTTTAGTAAAAGACGGATCATAAATGACAGGCTCTTCCCCGATATTCCTTAACCAGGCATGTGGCCATTTCTGCTTATTTATATTTGAAAGATTGTACAAACCCAGGTGGAACCTGGCACCAAAAATCCTCTTGTTTGGAACTTGCTTGATATAAGGTACCAGATCATTTTTTTTTATCCCTTCCTTATTTATATGAATTTTATTTTCGTTAAGCAGACTTTCACCTTCAGGAACGTATTTTGTTGGATTACACGATGTTATAAATAATAATAACAAGATGATTAAAAAGCAATATCGCGATTGATTCAGAATTATATATGAGTTGGATTTTTTCAAAACTTACTTTAAAACATAAATTCAAATATATCAATAAAAATCTGAACTGAAAGCTTAAAATCAATCAACCTCAGAAGTTATGATTGCCCTCCTTCTCCCCTAAAGGAGGTTATCTTTTATCAGTAATCGACTTGGATCATGAGATTGCTTCGTCTCCCGATTTCATCGGGATCCTCGCAATGACCGGGCATTTTATTAACTAGTGTTCTTCTCCCGTTCAGTATTAACATTACTTGTACTGTCATTGCGATCCCGCAAAGCGGGAGCGGCAATCCTTCAGTCCCATTATGAAATAAAATCAGAGTATTAATTCCGCTCTTGCGTACAGGGGGCCTCCTTAATGAGTACTTTGTTGTTTTGGGCATTTTTTCTTTATTTTTGTAAGCAGCTTAATTGAATTAGATTAAGAAAGATGATCAGTAAAACCAAAATTAAATTCATAAAATCTCTTCAGAATAAAAAGGTAAGAGATGAAGAGAGATTATTTGTTATTGAAGGGGATAAGCTTGTAAAGGAATTTTTAAGTGGCGGTATCCGTATAAAATTACTTGTAGCTAAAGCTGAGTTTATCAATAGCCTGCAACCAAGTCTCACCAATTTTGCCGATGACATTGAAGTATCTAGTTATGAAGAACTTAAACAGATAAGCTCTCTGAAAACTCCACACAATGCCCTTGCAATTGTATATATGCCGGTGCGTGAGATAGTTTTATCTGAGATACTTAATCACTTATGTGTGGCACTTGATTTTGTTCAGGATCCGGGCAATATGGGAACAATTATCAGAGCCGCAGGTTGGTTTGGAATTAAGAATATTGTTTGTTCCCCTGACTGTGTTGATGTATATAACCCCAAGGTGGTTCAGGCTAGCATGGGAGCATTGCTTCATGTAAATGTTTTCAGCTACGATCTTAAAAAGCTGTTTACCTATGCTGCGGAAAATTCTGTTGCAGTTTTTGGAACTATGCTTGAAGGCAACTCCATATATAATCATAAGCCTGATAATAAAGGTATTATCCTACTGGGAAATGAATCAAAGGGAATCTCAGATGAGCTAATTCCCTTAATCACCGAAAAAATAAGAATTCCTAAGTTCAGTAATGCTAAGGAGGGTATTGATTCTTTGAATGTAGGGATGGCTGCTGCCATTGTTTTTTCTGAGTTTATAAGAAAAAGCCTCCGCTTAACTGATTAATAAAATTATATTTGACAAAATTTATTGCGTTATGCCAAAAACAGATTTTAGGATATATGGCCTCAGATGGATGATGCTGACAGTATATATGGTAATGGTTGCGGTAAATCAGCTCCTCTGGATCACATTTGCCCCTATCACCGGTGAAGCAACAAAATATTATGCCGTTTCTGACCTCCGGATAGGGATACTTTCAATGTGTTTTATGATTGTATACATTGTAGTTTCAATTCCTGCATCATGGGTCATCGATAAATTCGGAATAAGAATAGGTGTTGGGATCGGTGCTGCTTTCACAGGTGTTTTTGGCCTGGTCCGCGGATTTGCCGGAACTGATTACAACTGGCTACTCATTGCACAAATCGGTATAGCTATAGGACAGCCTTTTATTCTGAATGCTATTACCAAACTTGCTGCCCGATGGTTTCCAATGGAAGAACGTGCCACTGCAGCCGGTCTGGGAACCCTGGCAATGTACATGGGAATTTTACTGGGAATGACTCTGACTCCATATCTGATTATAGGTTCAGGTATCGGAGGAATGCTTTATATATACGGTATCATTTCAATTCTTACCAGTGTCGTATTTATTGTATTGATTAAAGAGGGTCCTCCAACAGCACCCTGTCTTCCAGAACAGGAAGAACGCTCACTTGTCTATGATGGATTCAAACAAACTCTCCGGACCAAAGATTTTATCATTCTTATGATTATATTTTTTATAGGTCTTGGAGTCTTCAATGCGGTTACTACGTGGATAGAAGATATCCTCAGGCCACGCGGGTTTACCGCCACCCAGGCAGGAATTACAGGAGGGCTGATGATTGTAGGCGGAATAATAGGGGCACTATTCATACCAATTCTTTCAGATAAATATAAAAAAAGAACCCCTTTTATAATTATTGCCCTGGTTGGGGCTACACTTGGACTTACCGGTATCACTTTTGCAACAACCTATTGGCTGCTGCTTACATCGGGCGCTGTACTTGGATTCTTCCTGCTGAGTTCAGGACCGATAGGTTTTCAGTACGGGGCGGAAATTACTTATCCGGCGTCGGAAGGGACCTCGAATGGGATGCTGTTGTTGATGGGACAGGTTTCAGGGATCGCATTTATATTTGGAATGGATAGCCTGAAATCGGCAGCTACAGGTTCAATGACCCGATCTCTCATTTTCCTTATCGCTCTTATGGTGCTGAGTATTTTAATGTCTGTCAGGCTGAAAGAATCAGTAATTCTATCAAGGGAAAAAGATAAGTAAGACGCAATGGAGCAAGGCCTGCTGTCATTCTCAATAAATTCCCGGAATTAATCTTTTCGTTTTGGATTTATACTCCAAATAGCTATTGCCGAATTCTTTAACAAGAACCTTCTCTTCAACATAAATCCTGTAAATCACAGCAATCAGTACCGGGATAACCAGCACGAGAAAAGAATATAAACTGCTCATGGTAGCTCCAAAACCCATTACAACGGCGAGCATACCTGAATAACTCGGATGTCTTATCCTCTCATAAATTCCATCGGTCTTTAGCGTTGCAGCTTCTGTAATAGCGACATCTACAGTAAAAGCCTTGCCGAGTTGAAGTATTGCAACCCATCTGACAATTAATCCGGCAATAATAAATGCAAATCCAAATCCTGCCCAGAAAGAATTTACAGGCTTTGAAAGGAAGAACGCACCCGTGAATCCAAGAGTAATCATTACCCAGATTAAGATAAGTGATCCTTTGTCTTCCCTGGTCTTGGCTGTTCCATGCTTTGACCTTTTTACGAACATCAGAAGTAACTCTGAAATAGCATATCCCAACGAAAGATAGATAAGTGGTATCATATAAAACAGGTTGAGGTTGAGGTTATATTATGGTTTATTCTTTTAATAATCCTACTCTCACTGCCCAACCATATGATGTCGGAGTTGATATGGCAACACCTTTAACTTTTGCGCTTAGAGGATTCAGAACTGTTTTTGAATTCTTTCGGTCAATAAAAATACAAAAATCTTTCTTCCCATCATGATCATAATCGATTGAATCGTTTATCATTTCAGGAATTGTACCATGCCAGTCCAGTTGTACAAAACCTGAGTTTCTCTCTCTTAAAAATCCATTAAATACTGGTTTTCTGATATTCAGTGTGCAGTTTTCTGCAATAATCTGATTGGCAATCTCGCCTCCGGTATATCTTGGATTCAGTTTCATAAAGGGCAGTTTTGAAACTGAAAAAGAGAAACTATTCAAGCCGGGGAATAAGATGATTATCAGAATCAGTCCGACAAATGCCCAGGTTATTCCTGCAATTATTTTTATTTTTTTCATCTTATATTTTGAATTAAAAAATGAGTTTTAATAATCCTTGTAAAGTAGATATTATGGCACCTGCGGAGAAAATAGCCATAAAAAGAAATGAAACGAACAGGAAAAGATTTCTTGAAAAATTCTTCATAGTACCTGCAGGGATGCCTTTTATTCCATAGTGAATTGCATTCTTAGAACAGGCATCAACACATTTTCCGCATTTACTGCAGAATATCGATACTTTCCCGGCTTTAATATCTTCGGGTGAAAGTGCATAAAGAGGACAGACCTCAACACATTTTAAACATTCAGTACAGGCCTGCTTATCGATCTTTAGAGTGAAAGGCGTGATTTTATTTGAAAGAGTATTAACAGCACCCATCGGGCAAAGGAAACTGCATTGAGTTCTCTTCTTCGTCATCACAGGCAAGGCAATAACCAAACCACCAAAAAGCGAGAGAAATATTCCGGCTTTTGTAGCAGACTCAACCGATGCAACCTGTTCAAATTCAGTAACTGCTTTAAAGGGACATATCCAGGAACAGTATGTAGGCAAAAGGGCTACTGCGGAGGTCAGAGCTACCATCAGAAGAACCGCAAATGGCATCCATTTCCATAACTCACTTACCTTTCTGATTACCGGTTTTTTTCTTATTCTAGAAAACCCGTCATCCCATCCGCCATAGAAGCAGCCCCAGCTGCAGAAACCCCTGCCAAGAACCACAGTTGCAACTAACCATAATACAACCATTGATGAAATATTTGCGAAACCTCCGAGAATACTGCCGGGGAATATAATTGATTTGGTGAACACGGCAGGAAGTATCATCATCGGAATAACAAGATGACAAAATGGAATCTTGCATTCTAGTATGTCTGCCTGAGAGAATGACATGGATTTTCTTACTTCAAGCATATTATGTATCAGAGTGTAAGAAAGTGACAGTGCGAATATTATAAACAATATTGCCCGGTACCTGTCAGTTTTTCCTGTAAAATGCATAAAGAAATAGAGAATGTTTACCAGTAAAAAAGCGCTAACAAGCGCAAGAGCAGAAGAGAGATCTGAAAAATTTGGTCTTCCCCCGGTCATAAACATAAAAGTTATCAGGAACATAGGCAGAGTGTACAGAAGGGATTTCCCGAAAGATTTCCTCATCCCTGCAATTTTAAAAGTGTTATCCATTTATTATTCCTCCTATTAAATTTGTTAAACCTTTTATCATGAAAATTATTCCGGCAAGACCGGTGGCAAGAATTCCGATATTTTTAAGTACCTCCTTTTTCCTGATTTTACCTGCCAGGGGCAAGGGTAAAAACCAGATCGATGAACCAATAAAAAATGCCAGAAAGGCAATATAGCTCTGAACAAGTGTCGATTGTGTAGCTCCTTTTGTGAGAATAATAAACAATGCCGGACAAAATCCAAGACTGTTTACAATTCCAAGTAAGATAGGTACAAGTCTATGATTATTAACCGTTTGCACAATTTTTGCCGGACAATCAGGATTACGATTTTTACTAATGCTATACCATATTAACATTACCGCAAAAACAATATACAGTATACCGGGAACGATATTTCTTACAACCGGATTACTGAAAAACGCCTGACCAAAATACCATGAAAGTGTTGCAAGGATAAAATAAACTAAAAACCTTGTCAGTAAGAAAAGAGTAAGATCAAGAGCAATTCTTTTTACACCTGAAGAACCCGCCATCAGGTAAGGAAATATAACCATTCCGCATGTTGCAAGACAGGCTGAACCGCTGCTAAGACCAAGAATCAATGAATCTGTCATGAACTTTTTTCTGTAAATCTATTACAGGCAGAGACTGGTTCCAAGAAAAAAGTGGCCAACAAACTTCAAATGTGGTCAATGGATTCTGATGTGGGGTGAAATGCCATAATCAGGGAGAAAAGGTTAAATTGAAAGCAACCACTAAAAATAAATAACAGGGAACCTCACTTGAATTTTCTAAGAACTTCAGCGGCTTTTGATCGTGAAACCGGAATTTCCACTCCCTGTATTTTTAACCTGATTTTCATATTCTGAATATTTCCTGTCACATGGTCCGCATATCCAGAGTTAATTATAAAGCATTTGTGACATCTGAAAAAAGAGGTATTCTTTCTGAGCTCTGATTCAGCTGCTTTAAGTGTACCACGAAGATGGGTTTTGGTCAGAATTTCTCCCTTGATTGTAACAACTGTCACATAATTATCATTTGAGCATAGATAAACGACATTCTTTGGGTTTATTTTAAATTCATTTTTGGGATTTCCTGCCCTTATCAGAACTTCATTTTCCCATAGAACTTTCTCAGGGGGTATTTCTGCTTCTATTAAGGCAGATTTGTATATTCTGTTAAATGTTAGAATGTAGCCAATCGTGACTGGTATGATTCCCACCAATATTGCTGTCCAGATGGCAAACATAAAATATCTGAATATAAAGATCTGGGAAAAAATAATATTTACGTAAAAGTAATTGGCAGCTCCAATACTTGATGCTATAAGTAGCCCCCAGAGAATACTCTTCCCGAATGTCCAGTTATCTTTAATGATGAGTGGCTCGATTAAGAGCTTGAATATTGAAAGCATAAAGATTGTAACCACTCCAAACCCAAGTGAAACCAGTAACTGCAAATCGGTCTTTAATTGTGCCATACCAAATGGCTTAAAAAGAAACAGGAACAGAAAAATAAACATTCCGAATACAAGGATAAAAACAACCTTTTCCCTTGTTGTCTCAATTTTGTTATAAGGCTTTTTAAACGGGTTCTCCATCATATTAATCTTACAGACAAATCTATATAATATTTGGAATTTTTACAGTAAATTTTTTTTATTAGTTACCCCCTTCCCAATCTGGCCTTTAATCTGAATAAACTCACCCCCAACCCCCTCTTGATCCAATGAACTCACCCCCGTCCCCCTCTCTGCTTCGCAAAGAGGGGGCATAAAAAAAACTATATCAATTATTTTCCCTCGTTACGAAGTAGAGAGGGGGATAAAAGGGGGTGTGTATATTTGATTATGAAGAAGGAAGCGGAATACAAACCGGTGAGCGCATTAGCTACACAGAGAGTCACAGAGTCCTGTATTTCAAGACCTTAAGACCGCTCTGGCTATAGCCTCAGCGGCTCTCATACCATCAACAGCAGATGATACGATCCCTCCTGCATATCCCGATCCCTCACCGCACGGATACAAACCGGAGATATGAATATGATGCAATTTCTCAGGATCTCTGGGGATCCTCACCGGGGAAGATGTCCTCGATTCCACACCCAAAACAACAGCGTCATTGGTCAGATAACCATTCATTATCTGTCCAAATAGTCTGAATCCGTCTCTTAGTCGTCTGCCAATCGATTTGGGCAGCCAGCTATGAAGAGGAGATGATGTTACACCCGGGAAGTAAGAAACTTTTGGCAGAGATACAGAATTATCTCCTGCAACAAAATCAGCCAGACGTTGGGCAGGAGCTCTTTGAGAATGACCTCCATTCTTCCACGCTTCACGTTCGAGTTCTTTCTGAAATTCGAGCCCCGCCATTTCACCAAAATTACTGTACTTAATGAGATCTTCAGGTTTAATCTCCACAACAATGCCGGAATTTGCATAAGGGGAATTTCGGCCGGAAGGTGACATCCCATTAACTACTACTTCCTCCTGGCTGGTGGCCGAGGGGACTATAAAACCTCCGGGGCACATGCAAAAAGAGTATACCCCCCTCCCATCCACCTGCTTTGCAAGATTATAGGCGGAAGCAGGCAGGTACTCCCCTCTTGAATTTCCATGATACTGAATTTTATCTATTAATTCCTGCGGATGTTCCACTCTCACTCCCATCGCAAAAGGTTTCATCTCAAGAGTCACCCCCCTGTTACGGCAAATATCATAAATATCTCTTGCCGAATGACCTGTTGCAAGGATTACATAGGGCGATGTGAACTTTTCATCCCCAGTTGTCACAACTCCTTTAATCGCACTATCCTCAATAATAAGATCTGTAACTTTCTTCTCAAGGATAAAAACCCCGCCGGCATCAAGTATTGATTTCCTTATTCCTGAGATAATTCCGGGCAGCTTATCAGTGCCAAGATGAGGGTGAGCTTCGTATAATATATTCTCATTGGCCCCGTGAATGCACAATAATTCCAGTACTCTTGTATTGTCACCCCTTTTTTTTGATCGTGTATAAAGCTTCCCGTCCGAATAGGTTCCTGCCCCGCCCTCTCCGAAACAATAGTTGCTGTCGGGGTCAACAATCTGTTCCCGGCTTATTCTGGCAATATCTTTTTTTCGTGTTGAAACATCACGGCCTCTTTCGATAATTACAGGACGCAGGCCCAGCTCAATCAAACGCAGGGCCGCAAACAAACCAGCCGGTCCGGCACCTACAATTATAACCTCTTGTTTAAGTGTAACATCAGCTGGAATAAACGGATTTATTGAGGGAATTGCTGAATCTAAACCTGAAAAGACTTCAACACTGAGGTTAACTCTGATGTTTTTCTTTCTTGCATCAACCGACCTCTTAAGAACTCTCAAAGCAGTTACTTCTGCCTGATCAATACCCGCAAGTGATGCTGATATTTTTTTTATTACTGCCTCATCAGCTGCTGCCGCAGGGGCCAGATTAATCTGTACCAGTTTGCCCATTTCTATTCAAAATGAAAAGAAAGAACCCATATCTGTGACTTAATCTTTTCTATGGCATTTGCATATTCAGGATGTCCGGGGGCAGCTTCATTTACCTTAATATTACCTATTCCGTTTGACATTTTAAGCTCCACCGAAAGTTTAAAATAGGTAAGATAAAAATCCATACCTGCTCCAAATTCATAGTAAAGATCAGGTCGCTTGATCCGGATATATATTGGTTTTGTGTCATCAAATTCCTTTTTACCGGCAAGATCGTATCTGTAATTCAAACCACCGATAACGTAGGGCCTGACATTATTCAGTCTGTCACCTTTATATTTGAGCAAGAGTGGAAATTCAAGAAACGATGACTCGAGTCTTTGCTGGCCATTGACAAGTTTTCTGTTTTTATAAAACATGATGACCCGCTGGCCAAATGATACCCCCGGAAGAAACCTTATATCCAGATGATTAGCAGGACGAAGATCAGTAACAATCTGGATATTGATACCGGGATTGAGTACACTAACTTCAGGATACAGAGAATCTTTCTGGTAATATTTTTGGGAAGGAGTTATATTAAAATCCATTGCGTTGAACCCCAGGCTGAACCCAAAATGAAGTGGTTTCTCATCATACCACGATTCATTCTTTGGCTTCTGCTTCTGTCCCGACAAAATAAAATTGTTCAGAAGTAGAATGACTATCAGTATTATATAAACAGCTTTCCGTTTCAACCTTGCTTAGGATATTTTAAAAGTGATACAAGATAATAAACTCGTTTGAATTCCAATTATTGCATAGATAATTTGATGCCTGTATAAATACTTGCTACTCCTCCTGTAAGTTTTACCTGATGTGTTTCTGACCACCCGGCTTTAACAAGAAGTTTAAGGAACTCCTTATTATCAGGAAACTTCATGACTGAATCCGGTAAATAGTTGTAAGCATCTTTATCTTTTGAAAATAATCGTCCGAAAAATGGAAGAATATTTCTGAAATAGAAATTGTAAAGCGGTTTAATTGGGAAACCTGTTGGTTTAGAGAATTCCAGGACCATAATCATGCCACCAATCCGGATCACCCTGTTCATCTCTGAAAGGCCTTTCACCGGGTCTGAGAAATTTCTTACACCGAACGCCACCATTGCAACATCAAAAGTGTTGTTTATGAAAGGGATTTTTTCTGAATCTCCCTGTATCAGATCTATAGTGCCGGAGAAGCCTCTTTTTTTAATCTTTTCTTTCCCGATCTCAAGCATTTTACGTGATATATCAATACCAGTTATCTTTGCAGGATTGAGTTTCATAGCTGCAATTGCCAGATCGCCGGTACCTGTAGCAACATCAAGAATATTAGGCGATTTATATGATTGGGAAATTATTTTTATTGCTCTTCTCCGCCAGAGACGGTCTATATTAAGTGAGAGAAAATGATTCAGAAAATCATACTTCCAGGCAATAGAATCAAACATTAATTCAACTGCTGCTTTTTTCCCTCCGGATGTATTATCAGTCTGATTTTCCATTATTTTTAAAAGCCAAAGATAGGATTAATTTGAAAGGCAATGAATACCGACTCCTCCTTTAATATTTGCCCCCCTTCCCCCCTTAAGGGGGGTTAATTTTCTATGTTCTAGCTCATTGATCCAAGTCTGAATTAGTCCCCCTTTTGGGGGGAAGTCCCGCTTCAGCGGGACAGGGGGCTTAAATTTAGGCAATGGAGTAAATATTTGGTTATAAATTCAATCTTAATATGTGATTAGAATTTATTTCTACTTTTACAAAGAACAAATTAAAAAAGTTAAAAAATGAATAAAACCATAATGATAACCGGTGCAACCTCAGGTTTCGGAGAAGCGATTGCTTTAAGATTTGCCAATGATGGATACGATGTAATAATAACAGGAAGAAGAAAAGATTTACTTGATAAACTGGAAAAAAATCTTCTTTCACCAGGAAAGATAAATGTACTTTCGCTCTGTTTTGATGTCAGAGATAAAGGTGAGGTTAAATCAGTTATCGAAAATCTCCCGGAAGAGTGGAAAAAGATAGATATTCTGGTAAATAATGCCGGACTGGCGGTCGGACTCAGTCATATCCAGGATGGTGATACAGATGACTGGGACAGGATGATCGACACAAATGTTAAAGGATTGTTATATGTTACAAGAGCTGTTGCACCGCTCATGGTCGCAAGAAATAAAGGTCATATTTTCAATATCGGTTCTATTGCCGGAATAGAGACATACGAAAACGGTAATGTTTATTGTGCCTCAAAATTTGCCGTTGGTGCACTTTCAAAATCGATGCGTATTGATATGCTCAAGAATAATATAAGGGTGACGCTTATAGCTCCAGGAATGGCTGATACGGAATTTTCACTTGTCCGGTTCAAAGGTGACGAGCAAAAGGCAAAAAGTGTTTACAAAGGTATTGATGCCTTAACAGCTGAAAACATTGCAGATGCAATTTACTATTGCGCTACTCTCCCGGCGCATGTGTGCATAAACGAACTGGAAATAACTCCGACACAACAGGCCAGCGTGAATCATAATGTAAGAAAGGAATAAATAATGTACCATTACGACCAGCTATTTGATTTTACAAAAAGTGTCTTCCTGAAGATGGGCTGTAGTGAACATGACTCAACAATTATCGCTGAAGTTTTTCTCGCCGCGGAACTAAGGGATCATGCCTCTCACGGTATGATCAGGATAAAAGATTATTATGAATTATGGAAAGCCGGAAGGATAAACACTCAACCTCATGTTGTAATAGTACACGAGTCCCCGAGTACAGCTGTTGTTGATGGGGATAATGCTGTTGGTATGGTATCTGCCAGAAGATCGATGGAGATTGCAATTGAAAAAGCTAAAAATGCCGGTACGGGGTGGGTTGCTACCAGAAATTCAAACCATTTTGGAATTGCGGGGTATTATGCCATGATGGCACTGAAATCTGATATGATCGGGATCTGCCTTACAAATGCGAATCCGCTTGTCGCTCCAACCTTTTCGATCAGCAGGATGATGGGAACAAATCCGATTGCGGTTGCAATACCTGCACTCAGGCAACCGCCATTTATTGCCGATTTTGCAACAACGCCTATTGCAAGGGGAAAACTGGCTGTGTCTGAAAAAAAAGGTGAAAAAGTTCCTTTCGGATATGTTCAGGATAAAGATGGTTTGCCATCGGATGATCCAACAATATTAAAGCGGGGAGGATCGATGCTTACTCTTGGGGGCGACAGGGTTCATGGCAGTCACAAAGGATATTGTCTCTCTTCTATCGTTGATATTTTCTCTGCTGTTTTCAGCGGTGCGAATTTCGGTCCATTCGTACCTCCAAGTGTAGCCTACCTTCCGGTTCTTGATAAAAAGGTCGGTGCAGGAACGGGTCACTTTTTCGGAGCAATGAGGATTGATGCTTTTCAACCTTCAGCCGATTTCAAGTCAAAAATGGATGAATGGATTGAAACATTCCGTACAGCAAAACCGGCCAAAGGTCAGGATAAAGTTCTTATTCCAGGCGATCCGGAAAGAGAAGCTGAGGGAAGAAATATAAGGGATGGGATAAATCTTGTTCCCGGGATAAAGGATGATTTGGTTACAATCGCCAGTGAGTTGGGAATTAATTTCGAGTGATAAGGACCCCTTGGGGGGTTTGGGGGTCCTGAATCCAAGTGGAGAATTTGGAGGACTATTCCATGAATCCCTGACTCTTTAGCACTCCCAGAAGTACTTTCGAGAAATACTCATTATCTGCCTTCTTGTAACGGATATCCGTAAAAACCTGTGCGAGGGTCTCTTTCATATTCTCATTCACAAACTGTCGTGAATCGCTCCTCTCCTCTTTTGGCAGGTAGTATTTTTCAATATCCTCTTTTGAATAATCGCAGTAAGTTTCTTTATGCATCACTGCTTCCAGTGGCAACCTGTCAACCTGTTCGGGCTTCTCTGACGGCCATCCGAGAGTCACAGTGGTAACAGGAACAACCCCTATTGGAATCTTCAGCACTTCTATTATTTTATCAGCAGTGTATGTGGTGGTCCCAAGATAACATATCCCGAGTCCTTTTGCTTCGGCAGCTATGCAGACCGTTTGGGCAACTAGCAGAGCATCAATAGCTGCTGTAAAAAAGGAGAGAAAATTATCGTAGCCTGGCTCAGCTTTTCTGAATAAGCACCACTTATTAAACCTGTTGAAATCTGCACAGAATGTCAGAACAACAGGAGCTTCCATGATCATCTTCTGATTAAAATGCAGAGGCGAAAGATCTCTCTTGATTTGAATATCTCTTGTTACAATAATACTGTAAACCTGCATATTCCCCGTAGTTGAAGCCCGACATCCCATAAGGAGCAGATCATTTAATAGCTTATCCTCAACAGGTTCAGAGGAATATTTCCGTATTGTCATGCGATTCAGCAGAATATCTGAAATTTTTGTCATTTTTTTATGTTGTGGAATATCATACAAAGTAAGCAAATTACGTAATAACCTGAAGATTGTCTAAAAAGAAGTTTAGTGCAATGAGCAAATATTCAAATCCTTGGTTCCTTAAAATACAGCGGAAATTCTGAAGTTTCAGGTGATTTTCATATACCAATTTTTTAGAAATTGATCATTTTAAACATATTTTACTTTTAAAACATTTATTTATTAACTTGCCACGATGATTAGTTGAATCGGAAGATATTTTTTGTAATAATTCTGATTGATGCAATATCGGACAATTAAAAATGAGTCGCTGTTAGTACAAAACTTATCGAAAGGTAATCTTTTAGCATTTAATACTTTATATAATGAGTATAGCGGCCGCTTGTACCGTTTTGCTCTCGGATATTTAAAATCCGAAGCTGAGGCTGAAGAATTGGTTCAGGAAGTATTTACAAAAATTTGGGAGAAACATGCAGATTTAAAAAAGGAACTATCTTTTAAATCATTCCTGTTTACAATTGCATTCAATCTTATCAGGAAGCATTTCAGAACCAGAGCCTATTTGTCTGCATATTCTAAAACCGGAATAATTTCTGAACTTGATATTCAGACTTCTCAGAAAATAACTTATGATTCACTATATCAATATATAACGGAATTAGTCAATCAACTGCCCGAAAGACGCAAAGAAATCTTTATAAAAAGCAGGTTCGAAGGATTGAGTATTGAAGAAATTGCTGAAAAATTGAAGATCAGCCACAAAACTGTGGAAAATCAGTTGACTGATGCATTAAAATTCATCAGAACCAATCTTAACAGGGAAAATATACCTGTTATTTTATTCTTCTTTCTGTTCATTTCATCATAATATTATCGTTAATGATGGTATGATGTAACTCCTTCCGAAACGCCGGTGCCAGGTTAATAATAAATCAAATAACAGTTTTTTATATTTTTTACCTTTTGCTGATAGGTGTAATTAGGTAGAAGTGGATATTACATTGTAATAAATATAAAATTAAAGAAATTTGAAAAAGATTAGCTTTCTGTACTTGAAGAAAAGGCTAGAATCTTTTTGTATGGAAGTAAGTGAATTTACTTCGCAAGTACATAAATATCAGTATGAAAGCTATACTAGAACCTCATTCTGTTATAATATATGTTTTTTGCTAAGTTCTGTAAGTAAGTTGAGGTTAGTTAATTAGGGTAGAAAACAGTTCCCATGCGAACGGGAACTGTTTTTTTTTGATAAACTAAAGAAAGGGAATGTGATATAACGTGATATTGTGAATTATAATTATTAATTACTAGAGAGAGCTTAATATGGGAGAGATTGGTTTTGACAGTGAAAAGATCGATGTATTTTTCAAAGGAAAGTATTCTGATAAGGATACATCATATGTTGATAAAGTTTTTTGCGATAATGATAAAGAGAGAGAACTAAGACTTCTTTTATCAAAACAGTTTGACGAAATATTATCTGAAGATGATATAGATAGCAAGGATCTTTCTCATATACTATATAGAATACATTATAATATAAACACCGGATTATCATCTCAGAAGAAATGGTCAATTGACAATATTATTAAATGGACATTACGAATTGCAGGTTTAATAATCCTTCCACTTTTAGTTTTCATTGGAATTCAATCATATAAGACATATAAAGAAACCAATCTAAAAAAAGTAACGTGGATTGAAATTAAGGCCCCGGCATGGACACGGGCTCAGTTCTCGTTACCTGATGGAACGACTGGATGGCTGAATAGTAATTCAAGTGTAAAATATAATGGAAATTTTAACGCTGATCGTCAGGTAACTCTTAAGGGAGAAGCTTTTTTTGATGTGTTTAAGGACAATAAAAGACCATTCAGAGTAAACACAAATGAAGTTACTGTAAAGGTATTAGGCACCCGTTTTAATATAGCCTCATATGAAAATGAGAAGAATGTTGAAGTGGTTCTTGAGGAGGGGAAACTGGTATTTAATAATAAGGAAATGAAAAGTTCGTGTACAATGAACCCTAATGATCTGGTTGTATATAATAAAACTCAGAAGGATTTTTCAACTGAAGTAGTGCAACCCAATAAATATTTGTCGTGGACAGAAGGTAAATTGATATTCAGAAACGATCCGCTGGATGTAATAGCAAGGAGACTGGAAAGGTGGTATAATATTGATGTTGAAGTAAATGTCAGTGTAACTGAAGACCTAAGATTGCGTGCAACCTTCATCGATGAGGGTCTTGAAGAGGTTTTAGATTTATTGAAACGCAGTTTGCCTATCGATTACAAAATTGAAAACGGCAGCATACAAACAGATGGAGTTTATAGAAAAACAAAAGTGATTATATCATCCCGAACTAAATAATCCGAATATAAATTAAAACCACATTTGCCTATGGAACAATCTTTTATCAGCAAAAACAGGAAAGCGATGGAACCGCTCTCCTGTATGTAATGCTAAGTTACTATTTAAAAACAATAACCTAACTAAAAACTTTTCAAAGTTATGAAAAAAAAACTTGACTTATGGGTGCATTCAAACCCAACCCTAAAAAAACTAATCATGGAACTTAAAATTGCAATCCTTATTATTGTAGTTGGTGTTTCAAATGTCTTTGCTACTCCTACCTATTCGCAGATAGCGAAGGTTTCACTTGACATGAAGAACAGAAGCCTTGAACAGGTGATGGATGAAATAGAAAATCAGAGTGAATTCTATTTTATCTTTAACCAAAAACAGATTGATGTCAACAGAGTTGTTGATATTCAGGCAGATAATAAACTTATTACTGATATCCTTCCTGAATTATTTAAAGGAACTAATGTTAATTATGTAGTTCTTGACAGGAAAATTTTATTAACCACCGATCCTGTGGAGAAGAACTTACTGGCTATTGCATCAGCAACAGAACCCCAGGAGAAACAAATAACCGGTATAGTTACCGGAAAGGATGGCACACCTATGCCTGGAGTAAACGTTGTTATTACAGGAACAACCCGGGGAACGTTAACCGATATGGCTGGTAAATACAGCATCGAAGTTCCTCAGGGATCAAAAAGCCTGACTTTCTCATTTACCGGCATGTTGCCCCAGGAAATCAGTATCGGGAGCTTAACCCAAATCAATGTAACTATGGTTGAATCGACAATCGGACTTGAAGAAGTTGTGGTTGTTGGGTATGGCACAATGAAAAAAGGCGATGTCACTAGTTCTGTTGCCTCTGTAAAATCGGACAATTTCATCAAAGGAAGTGTAACCGATGCAGGCCAGTTAATCCAGGGAAAAGTATCAGGGTTGACCATTATTTCACCCAGCGGCGATCCCACCAGTTCAACACAGATTTTGTTACGTGGTAATACTTCATTGATGGGTGCAAACCAGAACCCTCTTGTACTTATCGATGGGATACCAGGCGATTTGAAGCTTATAGCACCGCAGGACATTGAATCCATCGATGTTTTAAAGGATGGTTCTGCCGCCGCCATTTATGGAACCCGGGGTACCAACGGTGTAATTTTTATAACCACCAAAAGAGCTAGCGAAAACAACATAAGTACGGTCGAATACAACACTTATTTCAGTACCCAAATCATTGCCAGAAAACTCAATTTATCCACAGCTGCCGATTTTAGGGCACAAATAAAAGACGGTTTTCGCACCACGCAAATGCCAGATAATGGTGCAAGTACCGATTGGCTGAAAGAAATTACCCGAAAACCCCTGATCCAGGATCATAATTTGACATTTCGAGGCGGCAATAATAAAACCAATTTTCTGGTTAATCTTAACTACAATAACACGCAAGGGTTATTCTTAAAGTCGTATAATCAGGTTTTTTCAGGACACATCGATTTAAACCATAGCATGTTTAATAATAAGTTGAAGATTAATGTAAACTTGTTTAGTTCTTCGGCCAAATGGAATGGGTTTAATTCTTGGGATTACACACAGGCTACCAGACAAAATCCTACATCTCCTGTAAAAAATCCCGATGGAACATGGTTTCAGGAACTTACCAAATTTGAATATCAAAACCCCGTATCCGATATATACGAGAGCGATGGTCAGGCAAATAACATAGTTGGCAGGTATAAAGCAGCAGTCATATATACACCAATAACTGATTTAAAACTTTCAGGGGTATTCTCGTATGGAAAGACCACCCAGGAAAATGGGTATTCTGAAACCAAACAAAATGTGTCAACATTGCGTGATAATAGAAATGGATATGCTAATACCGGAGGATTAGAATCAATTGACCGGTTAGCGGAACTTACTGCCGAATACTCAAAGTCGATAAATAAACACAATTTTACGATCCTTGGAGGGTATAGCTACCAGGAAAATGACTATAATGATTATTATATGGAAAATTGGGATTTCCCCACAGACAAATTTGGATATAATGATATTGGGCTCGGTCAGGCTATTAGTAGCGGGAATTATGATAATTTGATAAGAAGTTCCAGGACTGCAACAAATTTAGTTGGATTTTTTGGACGGTTAACTTATAACTATGCCGAAAAATACCTCATTATGGCAAGTCTTCGTAGCGAGGAAGCCAGCCAGTTATGGGGCACCAAGAATCCATGGGGTACATTCCCGGCCGTTTCAGTAGGTTGGAGAATTTCAAAAGAAAACTTTATGAGTGGTCAGACCCTTTTTAACGATCTCAAGTTAAGAGCAGGGTATGGTGTTACAGGATCACAACCATCAGATCTTTTTAGAGGAGTTGGAATCATTGGCTACCAGGTGAATAATGTATCCCAATATGTACTTAGTAATGGGAACTGGATAAAAACACTTTTCCCAACTCAAAATGCCAATCCGGATTTAAAATGGGAGGAAAAACGTGAAACAGACATAGGTCTCGATTTCAGTATGTTGAATGACCGCATAAGTGGTAGTATTGATTATTATAACCGACAGATCCACAACCTGCTTTGGCCTTTTTCTGTACCCAGCCCTCCAAACCTCTATAATTCAACTTTGGCTAATGTTGGAGTGATGGAAAACAAAGGATTGGAAATAATGCTCAACTTTGTACCGGTTAAGACCAATGACATCCAATGGAATACAAGTGTTAGTTATTCTACTAACACCAATAAGCTGGTAAGCCTTTCAAACGATATTTATAAGTTATCAACCGATTATATACAAATTGGGTATATTATGCCTCCTATTCAAACCCCTTCCCATCTTTTACGGGTTGGTGGACCTGTTGGCGATTTCTACGGGTATAAAGTAATCGATATTGGTAACGATCCAACCGATGTGGCCAATTATGGAAAATGGGTTTACGAAGGAGCTGACGGACAACCTGTAAAATACAGTGATTATAAACATTCTTTCGAAGATAGAAAAGTACTTGGCAACGGTCTACCCAAATTCTATCTTGCATGGAACAATAACTTCCGTTATAAAAACTGGGACCTGAACATTACACAAAGAGGTGCATTTAAGTTCCAGATTGCCAACCTGCAGCGTTTATTTTTAGAAAACCCTACAGAAAGCCAGTACAATGTTCTTACAACTGCTTATAATAATATATATGGGAAAACCCAGTTGACAGCCCCGGTTGAATTCAATAGCTATTATGTGGAAAATGGAGATTACTGGAAAATTGATAACATTACACTGGGATATAACTTAAACAAAACAGGGATTAAGTATATACAATCTTTACGTCTTTATGTATCGGTACTCAATGCATTTATCCTAACCGGTTATAAAGGGATAGACCCCGAAGTAAGTTTGCTGAACGGGATCACATCTGCTCAATCGGGAGTTGCATCTGTTCCTACCAAAGGATTAGATCCTGGAATGGATCAGGCAAGTAAATATCCAACCACCCGTACCTTTACCATTGGTCTCAATGTAACATTTTAATTATTAATTAATGTAGATATGAAGAAGCTAAAATATATTACATATACCGGAATAGCAATTATTGCTTTTCTTATGGTCATAATATCAGCTTGTACAAAACTGAAAGACACCTCCTATAATCAACTGATATCTAGTGAATTTACCCCAACCAGTTCGGATCTTCCTGCATTGACTGGTGCACCTTATGTAGACTGGCGTGGTCTTCTCCTACAATGGAACACGCTTTACCGGGCTCAGGAGGTTTCAGGTGATGAAATGTTAACCCCCGCACGCCCAAATGGGTGGGTGGATGGTGGAGTATACCGCCGGATCCATGAACATAAATGGACCACTGACGATGATATCGTGGTAAATGTATGGACCAGGGCATACCAGGGTATTACCAATTGCAACAGGATCATTTATCAGGTCCAGACAAAATCTATCCCTGTTGCACCAGCGGATACAACTGCTCTGATCGCCGAAATGAAACTTTTAAGAGCTTCCTATTATTGGGTTTTATGCGATATGTATGGAAACGTTCCCATTGTTGAAAAATATGATGTGCCCGCTGGTTATTTACCAACGCAAAATACCAGGAAACAGGTGTACGACTTTATTGTGAAAGAAATTCTCGCCAATTATCCCAAGGTAAGCAAGGAAAATAATCAAAAAACATATGGTAAATTTAACAAATGGGCAGGCCTTACTTTATTGGCCAAAATGTACCTGAATGCAGAGGTGTATTCAGGAACTCCTGCTTATGACAAATGTAAAGCTATATGCGATACAATTATTAATGCAACAGGAACATCTAAGATTGCCCTGGAATCGACCCAAAAAAATGTATTTGTAACGGAGAACCAAAATTCCAAAGAGATTATCTTGGCGTTGCCGTTCGATTCTAAATATGTAGCAGGGTGGAACGATTTTGACGTTCACATGCAAACACTTGAACCTGAAAACCAGGCAACCTATAATCTCTTGTCTTCTCCATGGGGCGGCGTTTGCGCGATACCTCAATTTATCAACACGTTCGATACTACCGATGCCAGGTACGTTGATAATTACATCAAATATCAGCAATATGCTGCTAATGGTGACAAGCTGATTGCTTCCATGGGAGACTTTACCGGAAAACCATTGTCTTATCGCAATTATGTTCCTGGAGTTGACTTTTCAAACGAAGTGGATGGGTTCCGGCTGGGTAAATTTGAAATAGCAATGGGGGCCACCAATCGCTTAAGTAATGACTGGCCGCTTTTCAGATATGCCGATGTATTGATGATGAAAGCAGAATGTTTACTTCGTACCGGAGATGCTACCGGAGCTGCCGTTTTGGTAACTCAGGTTCGTCAAAGGAACTTTAAATCAAATCCATCAAAAGCTACTGTTACCAGTTCTGATTTGTTGAAAGGAAGCGGTTATGATTACGGACTTCAAAATCACTTAGCTCCTTTTACACATGAAGGAGGCGCTGATATTCAATACGGACGCTTTCTCGATGAGTTAGGATTGGAATTTAATCAGGAAGCCCGTCGCAGACCGGATATGATTCGTTTTGGTATGTTTACAAAAAAATCATGGCTGTCTCACTCTCCAAACGGAGATTACAGAGCGCTTTTCCCAATCCCCAGAACAGAAATTGCTAAAAATTCAAACCTGGTTCAAAATACTGGATACTAATTAGTATTTACTTGGTCAGTAATTATGTCCTTCCTTTCCTTTTCAGAAATGATTGGAGAAAGGGAGGACATTTACAAATATGTGCGGATTCAACGCACTGGCAACAGCTAAATAACTGGTGAATAGTTGAGAAATAGATAGTTAAATATCTACAAACATATATTAATATGTTAAATATCAATAATAAAAAACGATTGCTGATTTATATTCTATTATCATTCAGCTTGATGCTTGCTCAAGCACAAACAATTCAAAAAGAGCAGTACGGAATTGTATTTACTGCTCCTTCCAATGCCTTTAATATTAAAAAAATAAAACTGAAAGTTTGGAAGGATGATATTATTCAGGTTGTTGTGTCTCCAAAAGAATCCTTTTCAGAACGGGAAAGCCTTATCATAACCGAAAAAATGAACAGCAGTCCCCATTGGAATGTTGAGGAAACCGACAAAGAAGTTTTATTGCGTACACAAAGCGTCATTGCACGCATTGATAAACAAAACTACCATGTTTCTTTTTCAAAAATTGATGGTACGGTTCTTCTTTCCGAAAATGAAAGAAATATTCAGCCAACGGAAGTAGCCGGTGAAAAATGTTATAGCATCAAACAATCATTTCAATATTCCGAAAACGAATCCCTTTATGGGCTTGGAAGTTATATGGACGGCGAAGTTCGGCTAAATGGGAAAAAGGTTATCATGCTCCAAAAAAACCGGGAGGATGTGGTACCGGTTATTATTTCTTCCAACAAATACAGTATTATTTGGGACAACTACTCACTCAGTGAATTTAACGATGTTAAAGGGAGTTATTACATGTGGTCCAATGTTGCTGATGAAATAAATTATTTCTTTATGTATGGTGATAATCTCGATCATCTCGTCTCTTCATACCGGCAACTTACCGGGAAAGCGCCCATGTACCCGAAATGGGCATTTGGTTACATTCAATCGAAACAAAAATACAATACTCAAACCGAAATTGTTTCTATTGTGAAAGGATTCCGGGACAGGAAGTTCCCACTCGATTTAATTGTTCAGGATTGGCAGTACTGGCCTGAAGGACAATGGGGGCAGAAATCGTTCAACCGTAAGAATTATCCTGATCCTAAAAAAATGATGCAAGACATTCATGCGATGAATACGAAAATTATGATCTCCATCTGGCCGAATATGGGTAAGGGATGCCCCGATAATACTGCAATGAAAGCTATTGATGGCTTACTTAAAGATAATGAACACCTGAACATTCTTAAACCTGACGCCCGGCAACTTTACTGGAAGCAGTCAAATGACAGTTTGTTCCATTATGGGATAGACGGCTGGTGGGCCGATTGCTCCGAAGGATATGATTCCGACTGGACATCTCCCTATTTTAAGCTTCCAGTCACTCAATCCAATAAGATAAATACTGATGAATTAACCCGATTATATGGAAGCGGCCGATATATCAATAGTTATGCGCTGATGCATACCAAAGGCCTTTATGAAGGACAAAGAGCTACCACTTCCTCAAAACGTGTATTTATTCTGACCCGTTCAGCTTATGCTGGGTTACAGAAATATGGGGCCAGTTATTGGTCAGGCGATGTATCGGCCAATTGGGAAGAGTTTCGTGCTCAAATTCCTGCCGGATTGAATTTCTGCATGACAGGGATACCCTATTGGACAACCGATATCTCAGGTTATTTCATAAAACACGAACCAGGCTGGTGGTTTTCGAATGGTGTATTTGAAAAAGGTCAGGAGGATAAGGGATTTCATGAACTTTACACAAGGTGGTTCCAATTTGCATCATTTTGCCCGTTGTTCCGGGCACATGGCGCCGATTTCCCCAGGGAACCTTGGGCTTTTGTCACTCAGGATTCATTAACTTACCATACTTTGCTAAAGTTTACCAACTTACGTTACCGGCTAATGCCTTATATCTATTCCATCGCTTGGAAAGTTACTAACGAGAATTATACAATGATGCGTGCTCTTCCATTCGATTTTACGAATGATTCGGCTACATACAACATTAACAATCAGTATATGTTTGGCCCCTCGTTTCTGGTAAATCCTGTGGTTGAACCACTCTATTACTTGCCAAATTCCATCAAGGTGGAAGGGTCCATAGAACCCGATGCCAATACCACCAATAAAATAGAAGCTAAGTCCAACTATTTTGTACGCTCAGTATATCTGCCTAAAGGAACACAGTGGTTTGATTTCTGGTCAGGTAAAAATTATGAAGGAGGAAACACAGTTAAGGCAGATGCCAGGTTTGAGACCATGCCCTTATTTATAAAAGCAGGTTCTATAATTCCTATGGGTCCCTTTATTCAATACTCCACTGAAAAAACTGATCCTTTGGAAATTAGGATATATCCTGGCGCTAATGGGGAATTTACCTTGTATGAAGACGAAAATGATAATTACAATTATGAAAAGGGTGTGTATTCGCTAATTGATTTCAACTGGAATAATGCTTTAAAAACATTAACTATCAGCGACCGGAAAGGCGAATTCCCGGGAATGTTGAATAAACGTAAATTTGATATAGTACTGGTTAATGAAAACTCAGGTATAGGAATCGAAACTCAGACTATTTCAAAAGCAATTGATTATATAGGGGAAAAAATGAAGGTAAGTTTAAAATTTTAAACTGAATTGGATGAAAAGCAATCGACGCAATTTTATTGAAAAAGCCTGCCTTGCTGGTGCTTGTTTTTGCGGTTTTAGCTCCCTTGCAGCGGAAGCAGCCAATTCGCATAGCTCAACCGGAATAGGCGAACAGGATGATCGGAATCTGAAATTTATGCAGGATTGGATTTCAAATTTACTTCTCAATGTCGATGAAAATTCAAGTCAGAAAGAATGCCGGAAGATCATGAAGCCCTGTTCGGCTGCTCACTATGATTTTCTTGAAATGGACAAAGTGCTTGCTCCGTATGTCGGTGATATCGGAAAGTTTATTCAATTTATAGGTGAAAAATGGGACTGGAAAATCAATTATAATCCCGATTCAGGAATAATAATTGCTAACGAAAATAAAACGCAGTGTGTTTGCCCGATGGTCAATAAAGAAAAAGGGGTGCGCTCGTCGATTTTATGTTATTGTTCCGAAGGTTTTGCCGAGAAAATGTTTTCCACTGTTGTTGGGCATCCGGTGAAAGCTAAAGTTATTTCATCCATTCATCGTGGAAACGACCAGTGCAAATATCAGATTGAACTGGCTTAATTACAGCCAGTTGAAAAATTAATTATGAAAAATATGGTTTGTTAAAATAATACTAATTAAAATGGTGTCATGAAGAATATCTTCTTTTCCCTTTGTCTGTTAACATTATTACCCTTACAATCTGCTATTGCAATAATGTCAAAAGTGGAAAACGAGCCAGACTCCGTTTACCTGTTTTCTTATGCCACGCAAAAAAATGCAGGGCATAACGGCTTACATTTTGCCTGGAGCACAGATCAGGAAAACTGGACACCCATTGGTCCTGAATTCCGTTTTCTCTTCTGCGACTATGGAAGATGGGGCGTCGAAAAACGGATGGTTACACCGTTTTTGTTTCATGGTCACGATGGAATTTGGCATTGCATTTGGAGTGTAAACGAAAAAGATGGGGCTTTTGCTCATGCCGAATCAAAAGATCTTGTTCATTGGAAACCTCAATCCTACCCGATTTTTATGGAGAATAACAATTGTCTGGAACCTGAAATTTCATATGATACGGCCAATAGCCTTTATACCATTTCATGGCTCAGCACGGCTGGCGATAAAAAGCAGGCTTTGTATACCACAACAATCGATTTCAAAAACTACAGTCCGTCAAAAGAAATGCTGCTGAGTGACCGGCTCAATCAACGAGAAAGGCTAAATATTTCCGGAAATACAGAAACAGGCGTCTTGAATAAAGTTCCATGGCAGCTTGTTGATGGTTTGATTAAAACACAGCAATTGTCTGCTTATCGGGACCTATTGTGGTCAGAAAGTGCAAAAACTGATTTGGCCCGATTCGCGTCACTTCAGCCTGTTGATGCAACAATTACCGTTAATAATTTAAAAAGCAAAAAGATCAGTGATTTACTGGTTGGGGTGTTCTTTGAAGATATAAATTATGCTGCGGATGGAGGTCTTTACGCCGAACTGCTCCAAAACCGGGATTTTGAATACTCCCTGAGCGATAAGGAAGGCAATGATACAAGCTGGAACAGTAATAAAGCCTGGCATCTAAATGGAGATAAGGCTACTTTTAACATTGATACTGTTTCTCCAATCCATCCGAATAACCCGCATTATGCCGTCCTGAGAATTAATGAAGTAGGCGCCGGATTAATCAACGAAGGGTTCGATGGAATTGCCACAAAAGCCGGAGAAAAATATGATTTTTCTGTCTTTGTCACCAATCCGGATAAAAAAAGCAAAAAGCTTATTATTCGTCTGATCGGTAAAAACGGCGAGAATTATGGAGAAACATCTGTTTCAACGAATTCTACAGGATGGAAGAAATTCGAAGCCGCTTTAACTGCCACAAAAACAGCATCCGATGCCCGGCTGGAAATTTTACCACAAGCTACCGGTAGTGTTGCATTGGACATGATTTCCCTGTTTCCGCAGAAAACATTCAGGGACCATAAAAATGGATTGCGTGCTGACCTGGCCCAAACCATTGCCGATATACATCCACGGTTCGTTCGTTTTCCCGGAGGTTGTGTTTCCCACGGAGATGGGCTGGGTAATATCTATCGCTGGAAGAATACAATTGGACCTTTGGAATCGCGCAAACCTCAACGTAACCTATGGGGATATCACCAAACTGCAGGATTGGGTTATTTCGAATATTTTCAGTTTTGCGAAGACATTGGTGCAGAACCTTTACCCGTAATAGCTGCCGGTGTTCCCTGCCAGAACTCAGCTACCGGAGGCGCCGGTCAGCAAGGAGGTATTCCGATGTGCGACATGCCCGATTATGTGAAGGACGTTTTGGACTTGATCGAATGGGCAAATGGCGATGCGAAGACCAAATGGGGAAAGAAACGCGCCGAAGCAGGACACCCAAAACCCTTTAACCTGAAATATATCGGTATAGGTAATGAAGACCTGATGACAGATATTTTTGAGGAACGATTTACCATGATTTTTAATGCAGTTAAAGAAAAACATCCTGAAATTACGGTGATCGGAACTGTCGGGCCTACTTTTGAAGGTAGTGATTATGAAGAAGGATGGAAAATTGCTACAAATCTGGGAGTGTCCATGGTCGATGAGCATTATTATCAGTCTCCGGGATGGTTTATTCACAATCAGGAATTCTACGACAAGTACGACCGATCCAAATCGAAAGTTTACCTTGGAGAATATGCCGCACATTTGCCAGGCAGACCGACCAATATTGAAACAGCTTTGGCCGAAGCCCTTTATTTAACTGCTTTGGAACGTAATGGCGATGTGGTAAGCATGGCATCGTATGCTCCGTTACTTGCAAAAGAAGGAAATACCCAATGGAATCCTGACTTGATCTATTTTAACAACATTGAGGTGAAACCGACTGTGGACTATTTTGTGCAACAAATTTACGGACAAAATGCAGGCGATACTTATATTCCCAGCATTGTTATGATTTCCGAAAAAAATGAGTCCGTAAGGAAACGAATTAGTGTCTCAGTAGTATGCGACAGCAAGAGTAACGATATAATCGTAAAAATGGTGAATATGCTTCCTGTGGCGGTTAATGCAAAGGTAAATCTGGAAGACATTGGTGAAATTATGCCTTCAGCAACACGAACTGTGTTGACAGGAGTTCCCGATGATAATAAGGCAAGACCTGTAGCTGATAACATTGCCGTTAGCAAAGACTTTCGGTGTTCTTTGCCACCGTATTCATTTACGGTAATTCGAGTAAAAACAAATACAAGAGAAAAAACTCCAAATTAATTCTTTAAAATTTAACAGAAAGGACTATAATCATGAGATTAACATTCATTTCCCTTTTGGCTTTTATGGTTCAGCTATGCAGCTATGCGCAAACTACCGGAGATTATAATATCCAGGGAGTACCCTTTAACCATGTAAGCATTAACGATCAATTTTGGCTGCCAAAGATTGAAACGAACCGTACCGTTACAATCCCTTCTTCATTTAAAAAATGTGAAGAAACAGGCAGGGTTGAAAACTTTGTTCTAGCAGCTAAAAAGACCGGGAAATTTCTAACCACCTTCCCTTTTGATGATACTGACATTTATAAAATTATCGAAGGGGCTTCGTTTTCGATGTCGGTGCATCCCGACCCTGCCCTCGATAAATATGTAGATAGTTTAATCAATATAGTGGCCAAAGCCCAGGAACCGGACGGTTATTTGTACACTGCCCGGACAATCGATCCGGCACACCCGCATGCCTGGTCAGGCAAAGAACGATGGGTGCAGGAATCAGTACTTAGCCATGAGTTATACAATTCAGGTCACCTGTTCGAGGCTGCTTCTGCTCATTATCTGGCCACAGGCAAACGAAACTTCCTTAATATAGCCCTTAAAAATGCCGATTTACTTGTAAATGTATTTGGTCCTGGAAAACGAAACGATGCTCCTGGCCACGAGATAGTTGAAATGGGATTGGTACGCCTGTATCGAATTACCAAAGAGCAGAAATACCTTGACTTAGCTAAGTTTTTCATCGATTGCAGAGGGAAAACTATCGATCCTAAGAAAAGCTACTCTCAGGACCAGGCTCCAGTAGTTCAGCAGGATGAAGCAGTAGGTCATGCTGTAAGGGCAGGTTACTTATATTCAGGAGTGGCCGATGTGGCTGCATTAACGGGGAACAAGGATTATATAAATGCTATAGATAAGATCTGGGACAATATGGTTTCAAAGAAATTCTATATTACAGGTGGAATTGGAGCTTTGCACGAAGGCGAAGCTTTTGGGAAGAATTACGAGCTTCCCAATCTGACCGCCTATAATGAAACCTGCGCAGCCATTGCCAATGTTTATTGGAACTATCGCATGTTTCTGTTGCACGGCGATTCCAAATACATCGATGTATTGGAAAGAAGTCTTTATAATAATGTGATTTCCGGTGTCGGGATCGATGGAAAGACTTTCTTCTACCCTAACCCACTCACATGCGATGCCAAATACAAGTTTAACGAAGGAGGATCGCTCACACGTCAGGCCTGGTTTAATTGCTCCTGCTGTCCTACGAACCTTTGCAGGTTTTTACCTTCTGTTCCAGGTTATATTTATGCCCAAAAACAAGACAATATCTACATAAACCTTTTTGTAGCAAGCGCTACTAAGGTAAATCTCAACACCAAAACTTCGGTTGAGTTGAGTCAGCAAACCAATTATCCCTGGGATGGAAACGTAAAGATTACCATCAAGCCTCAGAAAAAGTCATTGTTTGCCGTATGTCTGAGAATCCCGGGATGGGTTCGTAACCAACCGGTACCAGGCAACTTATATTCCTACATTAATCCGGTAAAAGAAGCTATTTCCATAAAAGTAAACGGGCAAAATGCAGATTATAAGACCGAAAACGGGTATGCGATCATTAACCGCGAATGGAAACAAGGTGATGTAATTGAATATTTGTTGCCGATGAATATTCACAGAGTGGAAGCAAACCCGAATGTTGAAGCTGATGTAAATAAGGTGGCCCTGGAACGCGGTCCTATTGTTTATTGTTTGGAAGGGGTGGATAACAATAACATCTTTGGTAACTTAATTTTACCGGATAATGCTTCAGTTAACGCGAGCTTTGACAATAAGAAATTAAATGGAGTTGAGGTGATTACAGGTGACGGGATCGTATTCAACCCATCCTCGGATGGATTATCCATACAGTCGAAAACGCAGCCTTTTGTTGCCATTCCATATTATAGCTGGTGCAACAGGGGAATGAACACAATGCAGGTCTGGCTACCACGGAAGATAGAACAAATCAAACTGGCGGAAAATTAAATTTCTCTGCTTTACTTTTAACTTGAACTCAAAGTAATAAAAGCTCAAGACTTCCGGTGCATAGTCTAAAATATGTTAATACTTAATTTAATACCCTATTCACCTAAACCCTATTATATTCATGAAAAAGATATCATTTTTTTCTTTATTCCTACTAATTTCAATATTAGGATTTTCCCAATATCCGGGCCAGTTTGAAGCTAAAACGAAGGTCAAGCTAAATGTTCAACCAAAAGCTTTTGCTTTTGAATTGAGCGATGTGAAGATTTTGGAAGGCCCTTTCAAAAATGCCATGGAGAAAGATGTAGCCTACTTACTCTCTATTGAACCCAACCGTTTATTACACCGTTTCTATGCAAATGCAGGTCTTCCCACTAAAGGCGATGTTTACGGAGGTTGGGAAAGTGAAGGGCTTTCGGGCCATACTATGGGCCATTATCTTTCTGCCATTTCCATGGCTTATGTAAGCACAGGAAATAATGAATTCAAAAACAGAGTGGATTATATAGTTAATGAACTGGAACGCTGTCAGAAAGCTCGCAAAACAGGTTATATAGGTGCCATCCCTAACGAAGATTCACTTTTTAATAAAGTGGCCCGCGGCGAAATCAGGTCAGGCGGTTTCGACCTTAATGGCGGCTGGTCGCCCTGGTATACCGTGCATAAAGTAATGGCAGGTCTTGTGGATGCCTATTTGTACGCCAATAATGACAAAGCATTGAAAGTAGTTTGCGGTATGGCCGATTGGACCGAAAACATTGTAAAAAACCTAACCGAAGAACAACGTCTCAAAATGCTCAATTGTGAATATGGAGGCATGAACGATGTATTGGTCAATATTTATGCCCTCACTGGAAACAAAAAATATCTGGACCTTTCCCGTAAATTCAACGATGAATTCGTCATGGGAAAATTAGCACAAAAAATTGACCCTATGCGCGGGAAGCACTCCAATACCAACGTCCCCAAAGCGGTTGGGGCTGCACGTAGCTACGAACTCACTAATTCCAGTAAAGACAGCACAATTGCCGATTTTTTCTGGAATACCATGGTCTACCACCATTCGTATGTAATAGGTGGAAATAGCAATTATGAATACTGCGGTGAAGCCGATAAACTGAACGACCAACTCAGTGACAATACATGTGAAACCTGCAATACCTATAATATGCTGAAGTTAAGCAAACATCTGTTTTGCATCCATCCTAACCGTGAGATAGCCGATTTTTATGAACGGGCATTATACAACCATATTCTGGCCTCCCAAAACGCTACCGACGGTATGATGTGCTATTTTGTTCCTCTCCGGATGGGCACACAAAAACAATTTAGCGATCAGTTTAATACTTTTACCTGTTGCGTGGGCAGTGGCATGGAAAATCATGTAAAATATGCCGAAAGTATTTATTTTAAAAGTGTCGATGGTGGTTTGTATGTGAATTTATTTATCCCATCCGAACTAAACTGGAAGAGCAAAGACATAAAGATCAGGCAGGAAACCAATTTCCCTGAAAGCGATCGGGTGAAGCTAATCATGAGCACAAAAGCTGCCTCAAAATTTCCTCTCTATATTCGCAATCCCCAATGGGCCACCAAGGGTGTCACAATCATCATCAATGGCAAAGAAATTAAACCCACCAAAGATGCTTCCGGATATTGGGTCATCAACCGCACCTGGAAAAACAACGACCAGGTTGAGATTACTCTCCCTATGACAATTCATACGGAGAGTATGCCCGATAATGTCAACCGTATTGCATTTTTATATGGCCCTGTTGTTTTGGCTGCACAGCTTGGTAAAGATATGCCCGATCCTGTCTTCGGAACACCGGTTATGCTCACAGATAATCGTAATGTTAATAGCTGGGTAAAGCCCGAAGGCAATGAACCTCTTGCTTTCCAAACACAAGGCATAGGAAAACCTGTAGATATCCATCTGAAACCGTTCTACAAGACTTATGATCAATATTACAGCGTTTACTTCGATTATTTTACCAATGCCGAATGGAATGCCCGGAAAGTCGAATACGAAGCTGATAAAAAACGGAAAAAAGAAATTGAAGAAAACACCATCGATAATTTCCGTATTGGCGAAATGCAACCCGAACGCGATCATAACCTGCAAGCAAGCGAGCGGTCGTATGTGAATGAAGCTTTAGGCCGCACCGGACGTGAAGCAAGGCCTGACAATTATTTTTCCTTCGAAATGAAGGTAATGCAAGGAGTTTCTAACAATTTGCTGCTAACTTATATTGGCGATGATAAAGACCGAAAATTTGATATTTTGGTGGATGGAACTAAAATCACCACCGTCGACTGGAAAGGTGGGAAAACCGGCAAGTTCTATGATGAAGAATATCCTATTCCGGCAGAATTAATCAAGGATAAAATAAAAATTACCCTTCGCATCGAAGCAAATCAGGGTTGCACAGCAGGGAGGGTATTTGGTTGCAGAATAATTAAGGGTGGAAATTAATGTAACGCCGGTAAATTTGAAAACAAAATATTAACTAATGAAAAATAAGATTTTACCGATATTTCTTTTATCAGTTTTGCTTACCGAAAGGAAAAATCATCATGCTCAGCGCGGATTCTCCTGAAGACGAAAATTCACTCAACGAACCCATGAAATACATCCCTAAAGAGGAAGTATATTCAGAGTTCTCACCTTCATTTTCCTATACCTTCAAACCATATTCCATTACTATTCTGCGGATTAAAAGAAAACGTGAAATGTAAATATGATGTTGCGTTTTATTAAAAGCACGCAATCAGACGGTACAATCTAACGGATTCAGATGACCACCGATGGAGTGATTAGAGAAACAGTGAATTAAAGGAATTTCATATCTTAGCATGAATCTAATAATACAATACCTATAAAAATATACTATTATGAAAAAGGAAATTTTCATCACATTAGTACTCCTATTCTTCTTTTCCCTTAATCCCGCAACCGCACAAAAGAAAAAAAATACTTTAAATGATGCTGTAAAAGATACCTTGAAAAAAGAAACAGGATTATCCTCCACATTTTCAGGATTATCATTCCGGAGTATTGGTCCTGCATGGGCTTCCGGAAGGATATCTGATTTTGCAATAAACCCGAAAAATCATTCTGAGATTTATGCAGGTATAGGAGCCGGTAATATATGGAAAACCACCAATAACGGTACTACATGGACACCAGTTTTTGATAAGTATGGAGCTTATGCGATCGGTTGTCTGGCAATAGATCCGGAAAATCCGTCGGTGATATGGGCTGGCACTGGGGAAAATACACACCAGCGTCAGCTTGGTTACGGCGATGGAATTTACAAGTCGGAAGATGCAGGCGCCAAATGGAAAAACATGGGTCTAAAGGACTCAAGGCAGATAGGGATGATCGCCATAGATCCGCGAAATACTGATGTCGTATATGCAGCTGCAGAAGGATCTATCTGGGGACCGGGTGGTGATCGTGGTCTGTACAAAACATCCGATGGAGGAACAACATGGAATAAAGTACTTAACATCAGTGATAATACAGGTGTTAATAATGTTGTTCTTGATCCACGGAATCCCGATGTTTTATATGCTACTTCAGAACAGAGAAGAAGACATGTCTTTACAAAAATCGGCGGCGGACCGGAATCTGCAGTTTACAAATCAAAGGATGCTGGAAAAACATGGAACAAGATAATGAACGGTCTTCCAACAGTTGATATAGGTGGAATGGGTATTGCGATATCACCTGTTAATTCTGATGTCCTCTATCTTATTATGGAAGCTGCCGGTGAATCAAGTGGTTTTTACAGATCGGTAAACAGAGGTGCATCCTGGGAAAAAATGAGCAGTTACGCATCAAGTGGACAATACTATAACGAAATATATTGCGACCCGAAAGATGTTGATAAAGTATATAGTACAGAGACCATCTCAAAAGTAACAATCGACGGTGGAAAAACCTGGACTGCCATTGGTAACAATCAGAGACATGTCGACGATCATGCATTATGGATAGATCCAAGTGATACGAAACACTTCTATATCGGAGGTGATGGAGGCATTTATGAGTCTTTTGATGAAGGAAAAAACTTCATTTTCAAATCAAATCTTCCTGTTTCCCAGTTCTACAGAGTAAGCGTTGATAATGCCCTGCCTTTTTATAACGTCTATGGGGGAACGCAGGACAATAACTCAATGGGTGGACCCTCAAGAAATATCAACAGGGATGGAGTAGTAAATGCTGACTGGAAAGTAACGGTAGGCGGAGATGGATTCTGGGTTGCTAATGATCCTACGGATGAGAATATTGTATATACAGAGTCTCAGTATGGCAATGCCGCTCTCTGGGATAAAAAAAGCGAAGAATCAATAAATATCAGACCTGTTCCCCGGAAAGGTGAAAAAACATATCGCTGGTACTGGGATACTCCTATTATTATAAGTCCCCATCAGAAAGAAAGAATTTATATGGCGGCCGAAAGAGTCTTCAGAAGCGATAACCGGGGACGAAGCTGGGAAGAAATATCGGGCGATCTGACAAGAAATGAAGACCGGAATCAGTTTAAGGTTATGGACAAATACTGGAGCATCGATGCAGTTGCAAAAGATGTTTCAACATCATTATGGGGACTGATTGTGTCGCTGAAAGAATCAAAAGTTAAAAAAGATCTGCTCTATGCCGGTACGGACGATGGAGTAATAGCTGTCACCGAAGACGGAGGAAAGAACTGGACAAGAATAACCACTTTTCCCGGAATACCTGAATACACATATGTGAGCGATATTCTTCCTGACAAGTTCGATGAGAATGTTGTTTATGCCACCTTCAATAATATGTTAAGGGATGATTTCAAACCCTATATCCTTAAAAGTTCCGATAAAGGAAAAACATGGACACCTATAACAAACAAACTTCCTGCTAATGGTACTATTCACACTATAGAACAGGATAATGTCAATCCGAATCTTCTCTTCGCCGGTTCCGAATTTGGATTTTACTTTTCAATTGATGGCGGAAATGAATGGATAGAATTCAAAACGGGGTTGCCTACTATTGCCGTTCGCGACATTGCAATCCAGGAACGGGAGGTTGATCTTGTCATCGGCACCTTCGGACGGGGAATATATATCCTCGACGATTATTCACCTTTACGTAACTTTAAGAAAGAGATGCTGGATAAAGAAGCCCTGATATTCCCGATCAAGGATTCAAAAATGTATGTTCAATCAAATGGGCTTGACAACCAGGGTTCCACTTATTTCAAATCACCCAATCCCGATTTTGGAGCTACATTTACCTATTTTGTAAAAGATGTTCCTAAAACTGCAATAGCAATGCGGCAGGAAAAGGAAAAAGCTTTGTTTAAGAAAGGAGATCCTATTCCACAACCTTCAATAGCTGAACTGGATGCTGAATCAAAGGAAATTAAGCCTTACCTCATCTTCACCATAACTGATGAGAGCAACAATGTAGTAAAGAGATTATATAAATCTGCTTCCAAAGGTGTCAACCGCATTACCTGGAACTTTGCCTATGAGAGTATCTCTCCGGTTACGGCAACAAAATTTGATCCGATCGGTCCTACGGGTGGCCGCCGTGGAGGTGAAGGAATTCAGGCTATGCCGGGCAATTATAGGGTATCAATGTCATTATATGCAAAAGGAGAAACCATGGAACTTGCCGGACCCGAACCATTTGTATGCAAACCGTTAGGTCTTGCAACATTCTCCACAAGTGACCAGAAAGCAAAATATGAATGGATAAATAATGCCTCTGACTTTTCGAGAAATATATATGGTACCATAAGCTATACCAGTGAACTTGTGAATAAAGTAAATGCAGTAATGCAGGCCATTCATCAGACACCTGGTGCATCTTCAGGTTTAATGAAGGAAGCTGAAAGAATAAATAGTGAACTGGATAAGATAATGTTCATCTTTAATGGCCCCCAGGCAAAAGCAAGTGAGGAAGAATTACCCCCAATGGAGTTGCCTCTTTCCAGAAGACTAAATGAGATGGCATCTGCAACTTATGGGATAAGTGGCGACATAACCAGTGCCGCAAAGGAACAGCTTGAAATACTTAAATCAGAGTTTCCTCCTGTTCTTGAAAGAGTAAAAAAGGCTGGTACAGATCTTCAGAATCTCGACAAACAGCTCGATGCAGCCAAAGCTCCATGGACACCCGGAAGAGTACCAGTATTATAAGAGCAATGAGAACCAGTGATTATTGCTTTTTATGAGAATGTTTATTATACTTGTTACAGATTAAATCTTTAAAAATATAGAATATGGGCAGACCAGTTACACTCTTCACAGGTCAGTGGGCAGACTTGCCATTCGAGACTTTGTGCCAGAAGGCAAAATTATTCGGTTATGACGGACTGGAAATAGCCTGCTGGGGCGATCATTTTGAGGTAGATAAAGCTGACGAGGCATACTGCCGCAAGAAGAAAGAGATTCTCGCCAAACATGGACTTAAAGTATTTGCCATTGCGAATCACCTTGTTGGACAGGCTGTTTGTGATTGTATTGATGAACGGCATAAAGGTATATTACCCGGATATGTATGGGGCAATGGAGATCCTGAAGGTGTTCGTCAGAGGGCAGCGAAGGAGATGATCAGAACAGCGGAAGCTGCTAAAAGGCTTGGGGTAGATACTGTTACCGGCTTCACAGGAAGCTCTGTCTGGCACCTTCTCTACTCTTTTCCTGCAGTTCCACAGTCTATGATAGATAAAGGATACGATGATTTTGCATCCCGCTGGATACCGATCCTTGACAAATTTAAGGAACTGGGTATTCACTTCGCTCTCGAAGCTCACCCCACTGAAATTGCCTTTGACATAGCTTCAGGAAAAAGAGCGGTTAAAGCGGTTAGTAACCATCCTAATTTCGGATTTAATTTTGACCCCTCTCATTTTGGTTACCAGGGTGTTGATTATGTTAAGTTTATTTCCACTTTCGGTGATAAAATTTTCCATGTGCACATGAAAGATGTCGGCTGGTCAAAGGTACCTGCCGAGGCAGGCGTTTTCGGAGGTCATACAGATTTCGGAACACCAGGCCGTTACTGGGATTTCAGAAGTCTTGGTCATGGTAATATCAATTTTGAAGAAATTATCCGAACACTTAACAGGATCAATTATAAGGGCCCCTTATCAGTTGAATGGGAAGATGGTGGAATGGACAGGGAGTTTGGTGCAAAAGAGGCGTGTGAATTTGTTCGTAAAGTTGATTTTCCTTCTTCGAATATTGCTTTCGATGCAGCTTTTGAAAAAAAATAAACCGTCAATTAACTTAACCTTAACCTAAAATGGAGACTATTAAGAAAACTCAATTGTTCAATGCAAGCTGTGTTGCATTGGTCGTTACGGCATTGGCATTTGCTACCAGGGGTTCATTTGTCCAGGCGTGGGCAACCGAATTCAATCTTACTCATACGGAAGTTGGCTGGATTGTAGGGACAGCTTTCTGGGGCTTTACACTGGCGATGGTATTTGGCGGACCGCTTGTTGATATCATTGGTATAGGAAGGATTATATCAATTGCATTCTTCTGTCATGTTGCCGGAATAATTCTGACGATAATTGCAACAGGCTTTTGGTCATTATTCATCTCCACATTACTAGTAGGAATAGCAAACGGCAGTGTCGAAGCCGCATGCAACCCACTGATAACCAGTATGTACACCGACCAGAAAACCCGTCGTCTTAATCGGTTTCATGCATGGTTCCCAACCGGAATAGTAATAGGAGGTCTGATAGTTTATCTATTCAATAAAATAGGATTGGCTGACTGGCGTTATGCCATGGGTATTATGTTGCTTCCTACTTTTGTTTATGGTTACATGTTTCTCAATAAGGAGTTTCCAAAAACTGAACGTGTCGTTTCAGGTTTCTCCTATAATGATATGCTGAAAGCCTGTGTCAGTCCATTATTCATTTTCATGGCAATCAGCATGATACTTACAGCCGGAACAGAATTGGGTACCAACCAGTGGATAGCAGCTTTACTTGCTAATGTATCAAGCAATCCTATCCTTTTGTTAGTCTGGATATCAGGTATAATGGCCCTTGCACGTCAGTTTGGAGGCTCATTGATACATAATATGAAATCAACTGTTGTGCTTCTTACCTCATCAATACTGGCCTTCATAGGATGTATTCTGATGGGTTATACCAGCGGATCCATGGTCTTTGCTTCAGCAGGTATCTTTGCACTTGGTGTTGCATTCTTCTGGCCATCTATGCTAGGATTTGTATCAGAGAATATTCCACAAAGCGGTGCCTTAGGTCTGGCAATTATGGGCGGTATTGGCTTCCTCGGTGGAGCTATCGCACAACCAGTCCTGGGAGCTATTTTTGATTCTCAGACACTTAAAGCAGTACCTGCAGGACAAACTATTGAAGCATTAAAATCCGCAGTTGCAGGATCTAAAGAAGCAGTTATATGGGCATCAGCACAGCTTACGGGAGGAGAACATACATTAAGATTTGTTGCTTTTGTTCCGGCTGTATTGATTATCGCCTTTATATTTCTGCATATGTGGAAAAGGAAACATGTATAATTGATTCCAGTCCTTTCACGTCTGTTTACTGGATTTTACCCCCCATCCCCCCAAGGGGGGCTAATACAAGAACGGATTTCACCCCCCCACCGGGGGGTTGGGGGGGTAGAATCAGGAAAAGTAATTACGTTATAAATAAGACAAAAATATGAAGAAGATTAAAATGGGAATGATCGGTGGCGGGATTGGGGCTTTCATCGGAGATGCACACCGTCGTGCTTCGAGGATATGTAACGACTTCGAACTGGTAGGAGGTGTTTTTGATGCCGACTATGAAAAAAGCAAAGAGTTTGCTAAAAATGAAGGTATAAATCCTGAAAGGTGCTATAAAAGTGTCGACGAACTTATTAAATCAGAGTCTGCTCTGCCAGCGGAAAAACGAATGCAGGTAGTGTCTATTGTAACTCCAAATGCCCTTCATTATTCTTTTGCAAAAAGCCTTCTTACAGCCGGATTTCATATTGTTTGCGAAAAACCAATGACTATGACTGTAATCGAAGCTGAAGAACTGGAAAAGCTAGTTAAAGATAAAAAGCTGACTTTTGCGCTTACTCATACTTATACCGGTTATCCTATGATACGGCAGATGAGAGACATTATATCAAAGGGTCTCCTCGGCACTATCCAGCGTATTGATGCACAGTATTATCAGGGTTGGATAAATTCTATTATTCATGGTACAGGCAGCAGGATTACCGGAGTTTGGAGACTCGATCCAAAACATGCTGGCGCCAGCAGCTGTATGGGTGATATAGGAGTACATGCATTTAACCTGATTGAATACACAACCGGACTTGAAGTGAAAGAAGTTCTTTCTGATCTTAATCCTGTTAAGGAGGATATTAAGCTGGATCTTGACGGTACAGTATTACTGCGTTTCAGTAAGAACCTCAAAGGAGTTATAAGGGCCAGTCAGGTCTGTGGCGGAGAGGAGAATAATCTCACCATAGCAGTCTACGGATCTAAATCCAGCCTTAAGTGGGCTCAGGAAAATCCTAATTATCTGTATATGCTGAGTGATACTGAACCGACCAAAATATTCAAACCTGCCCACGGATACAATGAACAGCTTGCTGAGAGCAGTCATACAATGCCTTCGGGTCATCCTGAGGGAATATACGAAGCTCTGGCAAACATTTATAAAGGCACAGCGAAATCAATAAGAGGTGAGAAATTCACTCCGGGTGAATTTCCGACTGTTCATGACGGAGTGAGAGGAATGAAGTTCATTCATTCAGTAGTCGAATCGAATCAGGAAGGAAATATCTGGATTAAATTGTAACTATTATCCCGCAAAAACGCAAAGACGCTAAGATTGACTTTGAAGCTCTGCGCCTTAGCGAGATATTTTTCTACTTATCCTGTTTTTTATCTGTATTGAGCCAGATCACCTTTTGTTCAGGCTGATGATCCTGGCCTATTATATCCTTGTAAAGATCTGGTCTTCTTGCTTTAAGGTATCGGAATCCACCTGACAGGGTAAGTTTTTCAGGAGTGAGTAAAGCAGTAGTAAAATCGTCGCCCAGAGTCCGGCATTCAGCAATTATGTCGCCAAAAGGATCGATTATCATGGAACAACCGTTCTTCAACTGGTCATCATCCATTCCAACAGCATTTGAGAAAACAACATAGATTCCATTGTCGTAGGCTCTTGATGGCAACCATTTCATGAGCCATTCCCTGCCTTTCATACCATCAAACTCAAGCCTCAGCGAGGTAGGATCAGCCTCCCTGTTCTCCCATAATTTCGGATCAACAAAACCTGCACCCGGACGCGTTGAAGGTGTGCACATGGTAACATGTGGCATAAAAATTATGTTCGCACCAAGCAGAGTTGTTGCCCGTACATTCTCTATAATATTGTTATCATAACAAATCAATATACCGCACTTCCATCCATGAAGATCGAAAATGCAATAACTTTCCCCAGGAATAATAGACGGATTTATAAACGGATGCAACTTTCTGAAGCTTGCCACTAGACCTTCTTTACCTACACATATATAGGCTTTGAATATATTATTCTCACTGTCTTTTTCAAAAAGACCGGTAAGGATATAAATATCGTATTCTGAAGCAATTTCTGTAAGCCTTTTAACACTCGGGCCGTCAGGAATAAGCTCCGCCAGATCGGTCATCTCCTCTTTTGAAAGATTACGGGCGAAGGAATAGCCTGTAACAGAACATTCATGGAAAGCAATGGCATGTGAACCCTTAACTGAGGCATCCCGTGCCAGACTTTCAATTCTCGATAAATTGAACTCTTTGTCGCCGCTCCGGTTTTCAAACTGGGCGGTTGAAATTTTAAGTTTATCCATTATGGCAGCTAATGAAAGGGCTGAATGTAAAGATATTAATTACTTTTTCTTTTTAAGCAGGAAAAAACCTGCAGCTCCGACAACCACCACAGCGCCAATAATTACTATCATAACAACCGGACTCTTCCCTTTTTTCTCATCCTCAACAGGATAATAAAAAGTAGGTTTGGCATTGGTATCCATATTAACTGTATCTTTTTTGGGTTTTGGCTGCTCCTGGGCAACTGCCATGTTCAAACAACCAAGAATAAGGAGCAATGTCATCGAAAAGGCTAAAATTGTTTTTTTCATCATATAACTATTTAAATATTAATTAATTGTATTTGCCAGATCATAATATTTCTTTGCTATGTCAGGATTTGAGTTCCTATATGTATCCGCCAGAGCTATAATTGCTGGTTTATAAGTTGGACTCATCGTGAGACATGTCTTAAGCAATTTGCGAGCCCTTGGAATATCTTTGTCTGTTAATATTTCTGACATAGCAACATAAGCTTCAAAATATTTTCTGTTTGCTTCTATAACCTTTTCATAATATCTTAATGCCTCATCTTTTTTATTCAGTGACCTGGCAATGTTACCGAGATACATGAGGATCGGTTCAAAATCAGGATTTAACGTCAGCCCCCTTTTTAATATCGAATCAGCCTTTTGATACTGTCCATCGTTATACAAAGCAGCGGCAAAATTATAAAAAATCATTTCATCACGATCATCAGTTTTTAAAGCTTTTTCATAATATGCTATTGCTTCTCTGCTCCTGCCCTCATTTAGAGCGACATAACCTGCAAAGTCGTCCTTCGATTTCTTTTTAATTACAGCACATACTGGTATCTTGTCAGCATATATTACATGTATGGAATTTTCGGGAGGCCAGATTTTATTTCTTAACTGGAAGGGCGGGATATAACGGTTAGCAACAATAGCGTAGTCCCAGTCATATTGGCTTCTCTCTTCGTACCTGAAATATGAAGTTTCAATTTCCGGATTATTGCGGAACAGCCATTCGACAGAATAGGTAGCCTTAACTTTTATTTTGTTTCCTTGTTCATTATTTTTTAGATAGTCAATTAGCCACTTTGATGCAGCAGTCTGACTAACGTAGTAATAATCTGTTTCATAATTTGAGTAAGCTTCTCTTAGTCCTCCAACCAGCTGATTGTAATATAAATAGTAAAACTGAGGATTGGCTGCCATGAATTTCAGTGGATGGATTGCGAGACCTGCTGATAAAACGATAAATCCCCATTTCAAGTATCTGCTTTTTAAATATTCATAAAAATAAGAGAATCCGGTAGAAGCCAATAATACTATTCCCGGATAAATAAAAAGAAATTGTCGCCATGAGGAATAGGTATTTGATTTCTCAATAACAACAAATACAAGAGGAAATATAATAGTGAAGATTACATATCCGAATAACTGCTTTTTTCCAGAATTAAGCCTTGTTCCTGATAAAAAAATAAATAATACCAGACCTGCTATAATTGCGATCGGAATCGTCATCAGTATTGATTTAGGAAGGTAGTACCAGGGCATCCAATCTGACCATTCGACCTTGCCCTCAAAAATCTGCCGGAAAGTTGAAGGGAAATGAGCCATTACCCTGTACGATTCGATAACATTCCTTATAGGTCCGTGAAGGGCATATGGCCATAATAATATGCTTAATAACCATGCAACAAGAGTGATGCACAGTATCCATAGAAACTTATTTCTTATTTCTACAGGATCAGCTTTTCTTTCTCTGAGGTATTTAATGAGATAAAATATAAATAAAAAAAAGAACAGGTAACAAATCAATAACAATCCTCCGGCTCTTATACTTATTGAAAAAGCTATTCCGGCTGTAAGAAAAATGATATCGCGATAAGAATTTTTCCTGCCTGAAACCAGAAATTTAAGCATGAAATAGGTACTTGCTATGTAGGCAAGCGCAAACGGAACATCCTTCAGGTTATTTTGTGCATGCCCCATAAAAGTGGGTGAAACAGCAAATAGTATGAGTACCAGGATACCTGCCCTATAGTCTGCCAGCCACACGGCGAAAAGCGCTGTAATAAGAATAGCAAGCCATCCTGCAATTGAACTCATTATGTGGCGGAAACCATAGACATCGTTTATATTAAACCATTTAATCAGAATTGTTACAATGTTATCATACGACTGTCCATAATACTTCAGATTGGTAACAGGAGTATTAAGTGCCGACCGATCGTGGCCATGAGTAGCGAAGTAGTTATAAACTGAAACAGAGTGATTGTAATGCAGAACTTCATCGCAGGTGATGCCTGCATTTTTACTTAAAAGCAGCATCAGAATAAGAAGAAGTGCAGAGGAAAAATTAAAAATATACTTTAATCTTGTCTCTTTCATCATTTTCCCTGACCACCATAGATTTTTTTGACAAAATAGAGAGGACGGTTTTGCGATTCCTTATAATTCCTGTAAACATATTCTCCTAACATTCCCAGGAAAACCAACTGAATTGAACCCAGAAAATATATGCTGAGCAAGGTGGAAGACCATCCTATCACGGCAAACCCGTATGCTTTAGCAATTAAAACATAAATACCGGCACCCATAAAAACCAGCGCACCTATTGAACCGAGTATCAGACAAAATCGTATTGGAAATCTTGAAAAAGAAAAAACAGCATCTGCTGCAAGCATAACCAGTTTGTGAATGCTCATCTTGGGTCTCCCTTTATAACGATCGTCTCTCACAAATTCAATGTATCCCTGGTTGAATCCTATAAAAGTCCTGAGACCCGGAAGATACCTGACTTTTTCCTTCATAGAGAGCAAGGCATCAACTGCTTCCCTGTTCATCATTGAATAATTCCCTGAATTCTCCATTGATTTTATCTCACCTATATGTCTGAAGATAAGATGAAATAAACCGGTATAGAAATCCCGGCCATTATTTCCTTTTCTGCCGGTTCTCTTCCCACTAACCACATCATACCCTTCTTCAGATATCATTCTATACATCTCACCCAGAAGTTCAGGAGGATCCTGAAGGTCCCCATCCATCATTGCGACATGGTCACCTTTAGAATATTCCAGCCCTGCAGTGTATGCCGCCTGATGGCCGAAATTCTTCGATAAAGACAGAATTTTAATTTTGCTGTTCTTTTCCCGGCAGGTCAGAATTTTTTCAAGACTCTGGTCTGTACTTCCGTCATCAACAAAGATCATCTCGTAATCCATTGTAAAAGATTCTATTGATGAAATAGCTCTTTTAACCAGTTCATCAACCAGCTTCTCTTCGTTAAATATGGGTATTACCAGTGAAAGCATTGTGTTTCTATTTGTTTTTATCTCTGTGTTGCTCTGTGCCTCCTCTGTGGAACTCTCCCGCCGAAGCGGGACAAGTTGTGTCAGTTCTTAAAAGTATTAAATCAGTTACACAGAGAGCCACTGAGTAGACACAGAGGGTCACAGAGTATGCTTATTTAGCCTGTAATCTTGTAATTGTAAATTCAGCTTCATCCTTCAGCTCAAAGTTCGACACAAGTTCTTTTATATAAGTAACCGAGTAGTCAGTGCCTATCAGGCTTAATTCCCTAAGTAATAGCTTCTTAGATTCTATTGTTGCATCCTTGTTTGTAAGAACCTTAACCATCATCTTCTCAATTTTAAGCAATCCTGCTTCATTACCCGCAAGGTCCCTGATGTGACTTTGTATACATGTAAGATATCTGGTGCTTTTTGCAATATCATAATCACCGATTTTCCCGAAAGCTTCATCGAGTGTGATTTCTTTAAAGTCGGGACGAAGAACGACTCCTGCCGAACTTGGAAAATCCCATGGAACTTTCTGTGTTACATTACCAGTAACTGCCCATTCAGCGCCTCTCTGCAAGGTTGTTATGAAGCCAACACACTGTATGGCCGGACCTCCGCCTTCATCTGCATGTCCCATTGCCGTATGAAAAATCCTGCCCTTTCCATAAGTAATGGTCATGAGCATGGGCTCGTCCCTCATTGTGCCTCCTCCGGCTGTGCTGTCAGCAAAAGCTGTGGCAAGTATCTGCATGTTTTTAGCTGGTCCCCTTAAAAGGCTATACAATTCATCATTGCCATGCAGCCATCTGACAGGCAACCCTTTTGTAATAGGATGATCAGTTATCCTTGTCCTGACAATATACTCCCTTCTCTTACCATGCGTACCTCCAATTCCTGCGGTAGTATCGACAATAAGCTGATTGTTTTTATAGTAAACGTAGGGGCCATCTTTCTGATTGCGATCACCCCATCCTCCAATTCCTGTCATTTCATTGTATTCTTTCCATCCGGGAAAAGAATTATCCGCAGCATGGTAGATCACAACTCCGCCTCCGTTTTTTACGTAATCAACGAAAGAGCTGTTGGTTTTTTCTGACCATGAATCCCCGTTATAATCTATAACAACAAGTTTATACCTTGAAAAATCAGGATTAAAAGTCTTCATATCTCCACCTTTCTCAGGAGTTGTCATAATTTCAGCAGAAAACAGACCTGTTTCATCAAGAATCTGTTTCAGAATTGGCGAGCTGATTTTCCAGTTATGATTATTCTGGCCTGTTATTATTAACGTCTTGTAAAATGTTTCATTTTTACAGGAAGAAAAGAAGGTTAATAAACCCGCTGCAACTAAAAGAAGAATATATTGCTTTTTCATTTTGTTTTCTGATTATATGGTTGGCAAAGTCCATGGTTGACGATAAGGACGGCTTAGAAGGCGTGCGGCTCTTGGATTGCCGATTATCTCCTCTTTTTCAGGATCCCATTTTATTGTTTGTCCGGTCGTCATTGCTATTTCGCCAAGCAATGCAACAGATATCGCCCTGTAGGCTACCTCAACCGGAGCTATAGTAGGTTTTCCTGACTTCACACAATCAATAAAATTCTGCCAGTGGTTTTCACTTTTATACAGATGAATCTCATTTTCTCCTATGACTTCATTCAGAATTTTCGGATCAGACGCATAAATTACATCTCCACGGTCAACGTGAATCCAGCCATGATCGCCATGCCATGTTGTTCCCATACCTAATGGAAGCCTCGATGCATTAGCGACACGCATTTCAATACCGTTCGCATACTTACATAAAAAATCATATTCAACAGGAACATTGAAAATTCCTTCAACCGGATAAACTCCCGCTCCTGAAATTTCAACCGGACCAGTATGTTCGAGTCCTGCTCCCCAGTTTGCAATATCAATATGATGACCTGCCCAGTCGGTAAGCTGACCTCCGGAATAATCCAGAATCCATCGCCAGTCCCAATGAGAGACTCCACGATAAGGAACTTTTAAAGCAGGTCCAAGCCACATCTCCCAATTAAGTTCGGAAGGTACCGGTTTAACAGGTGGTGTGCCAATGCCTCTGTTACCATCAGGAAGACCCACCTCAATGTATTTTATTTTTCCTGCCCTTCCATTTATTGCCAGCTCTGCACCGCGGTGAAAATTAGGCAGAGATCTCTGCCAGCTCCCAGTCTGCCATATGATATTGTTCTTTTTTACAGCATTGACAATAGTCTGTCCATCTTTTATGGTGCGACAAATTGGTTTCTCTCCATATATATTTAATTTTCTATTGGCAGCAGCAGAATATATTATTCCATGCCAGTGATCGGGAAGTGCAATGGATACAGCATCGAGTTTTTCCTTTTCCAGAAATTCGCGATAGTCACCATACATGCGGCAATCCTTGTTCTTGTTAGCCAGGTCAATTGTTTCTTTGGCTTTCGCAAGGCGGATTGAATCAACATCACATACAGCTACAAACCGGACTGCGTCCTTTAGTTTCAGAAAATCACGCATATTGCTCATACCCTGCGATCCGGTGCCTATAGACCCAATCACAATGCGATCGCTTGGGGCCACTCTTTTTCCCATGCCAAATGCTGAAGAAGGAATGATTTGAGGAAGTACGATAGTACCTGCGACAAGTGCGGCTGATCGCTTGACGAATTCTCTTCTGGTTGATTTATTTGCCATATTGGATTATTTAAGATAATGCAGTAATTAATGATTTCAATATTAAATAGTTACAGGAGTGCCCGGGACGGGTGTTTCGAATATCATATCAACAGGGCCAAGCTCAATTTTTTCAGGGCCAAGTTTCATATCAGATTTGAAAATCTCATCCCATGTTATCAGGCGACCAGTATAAGCTGCTGTCCTTCCCATAATTGCGGTCAGTGTCGAAACAGCTGTCACCTCAGCCTCGTTCACATAATTTCCAGTACGGATAGCATGAACGAGATGCATATGTTCCTGAACATAAGGTGGAATTTTGACAGCATTCATAGAATTTCCATTCTCGTCTTTTGGATATTCAAATTGCCATTTTATCTTTCCGTCAAGATCCCATACTGTATTATTGCAATTTGTATATCCTTCAGTTCCCATAACGACTTCACCTGTACCATTGGAGCAGCTGTCTATCTGACGGCACATGCTGTGTGAGCTTACTCCGTCTCCAAAATCAAAATCGATGCTGAAAAAGTCGTATTGATCACCTGTAACCCTTCGGTGACGTCCTCCATATCCTATAGCCTTTTCGGGGTGCTTACCCAGGAACCAGTTAATTACATCAATATTATGAACATGGGTATCGAGGATATGGTCCCCACATAGCCAGCAGAAATTGTTCCAGTTACGGATCATATATTCCATGTCGTTCCATCCTTTTTCTCTCTCACGGAACCACACATGATCCTGGTTCCAGAAAGCCTTGGCCGATGTTATTCTTCCAATTGCGCCGTTCATTACCTGCTTATATGTTTCGATATAATCTTCCTGGTGACGACGTTGTGTTCCGGTTATGACACATAGTCCGATCGCAGCAGCTTTTTTTGCGGTGGTGATTACCGACCTGATGCCAACTGGATCTACCGCCACAGGCTTTTCAAGAAAAGCATGTTTATTATTCTGAACAGCCTCGAGAAAATGATCTGGACGGAACCGTGGTGGAGTTGCAAGAATGACCACATCAACATCGGGAAGAGCCATCAGCTTTTTATACCCGTCAAAACCTGAAAAGCAGTTCTCAGCCGGGATTGGCAGTTTAAACGAAGCAAATCTTTCACGACATGCATCAATCTTATCCTGAAAAACATCCGCCAGGGCTATAATCTCGAGATCGGGACCAGCGCTTATAAAATTTATTGCTGCTCCTGTACCCCTTGCTCCGCAACCAACCAGTCCGGCTCTAAGTTTTTTGCCTTTAGGAGCACCCTTCAGAATTGGAGGAAGACCAAGGGCATTAACATCAGGTTTCCTTTTGCATGCTGTGATCAAAGCTCCTGCACTTGCTAAACCGAGTCCTGCTAGTGCCGTTCTTCCTATAAATTTCCGTCTGTCAATATTCTGCATATATTTCCTTTTAAAATACTCTTATTATTGGCCTGTAGTACTATCTGTTTCACATACTACCCTGAATCCCACGTCAATACAATCGGAATACCACCATATGCTTTTAGGCATCTGCGGATCAGTTACAAGCCATGCTTTTGTTTTTGTGAAATCTCTTGATGCGCTGCGCACATCACTCGCGACGCTTTTAAATGAACCTCCCCTTATAACATGTTCCTGTCCACTGACCGGACCTCTCGGATTTACAGCTTCAGTTGTATCGGCTTTGTATGTGTCGGGAGAATAGAAATCGAGACAAAACTCTGCAACATTGCCTGACATGTTTTTCAATCCGAACGGATTTGCTTTTACAGAAATGGGCTCTTTGGTCTTTGAAAGGCTGTTTACTTTATAAACGACTCTTGAGGCAATTACTGCAGTATCGGGACCGAATATTTTCTTTAACAATCCGGAAGATGTGAAATCTTTTGGATTGCCCGCAAAGAAATAAGGTGTTTCAGTCCCAGCCCTGCATGCATATTCCCATTCAGCCTCTGTCGGCAATCTGTATTTTTTACCTGTGACCTTTGAAAGCCATTGACAATAAACATACGCTGCATGCCACGACATTGTGATTGCAGGTCTGGAACCTTTGCCCCATCCCTGATCGGGGGCGCCCCATGGAGGCGTTGCCCCGCTTATTGCGTCAACATCCTTCCGTGTAACAACCTGGCCTTCTGTTCGTCCCTGAGAACCAGTTGCTCTGAAGAAGGCCATGTATTCATCCCATGTTACTTCAGTTCTGGCAATCCAGAATTTTGATAAAGTCACTTTTCTCAAAGGACCCTCGTCTTTTTTACGCAATGGCTCATTATCGGGGCTCCCCATCCTGAATTTTCCTCCCGTAATTGCGACCATGTCAAACGATATATTTGTCCCGGGAATTTTTTCAATAAAATCCTCAAATTTTGCAATCTTCGCCGGTTCTGTGTAATTGGCCTGATTGAGAGTAACTGCAACTCCAAAATTTGTATTATGGGCATGAAGAGCATTCCTGTCAAAATGGCCTACATTGAGATGACAGTTTATACAGCTTAATGGCTCATTACTGGTGGTGTAAAAAAGGTGGGCATTACTGCCGTCAACGGATAATTTTACAGGAAAAAGGTTCTGATGACATTCCAGACATGATTTCTCATAAACAAATCCCTTTGCATTTTCCAGTAGTTTCTTTTCCTGCCAGTTAATCTTTGCACTATCCTTGAAAAAAAATCCATATGCATCCTTGAATCCATGTTTTGCCTTTGCAAAAAGATATCCGTTTCCTTCAGGAGGAAGATGACATTCAACACAATGAACTATTGTTCCGGTCCGGTTATTATAATGGGCTGAAAGTTTCCAGCTCTGATCAGCCATAGGGTGAATGTGGCATGATACACAATATTTATCGGAAGATGTATAAGACAGAACTGCTTTACCTGATTTCAGAACTATCAGAGCTATTAAAATACCAATAATGATAAAACCGGCTTTTGTTCTGCGATTTCCAAAAGTTTGAACTCTCTTGTTATTTAAATTCATTTTCCCGGAGAAGATTCAATTAAAACTTGTTAAAGTTAATTGTTTGTCTGACTCCCCGGTAAAAATACAGTTACTTTTTCATCGTAAAAATATTGTTGAATTAATCATCGGACTCCCGACTCCCGACTTCTGGCCTCCTAATTTGATCTGTTGGTCAAAAAGTGTTATAAATTGGTTCTTAAGCGTCCTGAAAATATTATTTTTGGTATAACTATTGTATTTAGAATGAAAAGTATATTTTTGTACATTAATATTATTGAATAGATATGAAAAAGATTGCTGTTATATTTCTTGTTACATTTATTACTGCATTAGTTGTCAGTTCATGCAATAAGAAGGATTGCCCTGCTTATTCCAAAGGTCATTCCAGAGCGAATACTGAGCAGTCAGGTAAAAATGTCTGATCGATCTGCTCTTTTAATTCATCCAATTTTATAAGTTAGCGTATAGAATGAAAAAGCTGCTTATAATAGTGGTAATATTCTTGTTTGGTGCAATTACTTTGCACGCGCAGGGTGAATTAGATAAACAACAAAAGGTTTTCTTTCGTAACGAACGATCATTTGGCATTCTTCTTAACTCTGACGGTGTGGGAGTAAGCTACCGTGAAGCCAAAAGAATTGATTATCGAAATAAATGGCTGCTTGAATTTGATGGCGGCACCCTTAAAAATCAAAAAGAATATAAACAATCCAGTCCGCTTGCACAGGGTGGTTCTTATATCTTTGGCAAACTTAATTCAACTTTTTATCTCAGGGCAGGTTTTGGACGTCAGCATGAACTGTTCAAGAAAACTGATCTGGGTGGCATTGCTGTAAGGTATTTCTACTCTGCCGGTCCGGTCCTTGCAATTCTGAAACCTATATATTACAGGGTCTTGTACCTTATTCCAGGTACCGGAAATGAATATGATGTAAAAGAAGAAAAATTTGATGGTTCAATGGCCGCAGCCCAGGACATTTATGGCAGAGCTTCATTTATAAAAGGACTGAACGAAACAACAATATTGCCTGGCTTATACGCAAAAGCAGGATTCAATTTTGAATATAGCAAGGAGGATAAAATAATTCATGCAGTTGAGTTTGGAGGCCAGCTCAACGCTTTTCCAAAAAGAGTTCCAATAATGGCCGTATCAAATAATAAAGCCCTGTTTTTTTCTCTATTTGTAAGCTACAGGTTCGGAATGATATTAGACCCTCTTGATCCTGAATCAAATAAACTTTCCAACATATTCAGGAGAAAAAAGAATGATTGATCATTTATCTCTGTTGGGTTTTACACGGAAAAATATTACTTTTGTCAATCATAATTATTAACCATTTAATGATATAGAAATGTCAAAAATTAAAGTAGGTATCAACGGTTTTGGCAGGATCGGCCGACTGGCCTTCAGGGCTGCTATTAAGAGGAACGATATAGAAATAGTCGGAATCAACGACCTCCTCGAAGTGGAATATATTGCTTATATGCTTGAATATGACACTGTTCACGGAAAATTCGACGGGAAAGTTGAAGTTAAAGACGGTAAGCTTGTTGTAAACGGACAGAGCATCCGCATTACTTCCGAAAAGGATCCTTCAACCCTGAAATGGAATGAGGTTGGCGCTGAATATGTTATTGAATCCACTGGTCTTTTTCTTACTAAGGAAAGCGCAATGGGTCATATAACAGCAGGTGCAAAACATGTTGTTATGTCAGCCCCATCCAAAGATGATACCCCAATGTTTGTAATGGGTGTTAACCATACTAAATACAAGCCGGATATGCAGTTTGTTTCAAATGCTTCCTGCACAACAAATTGTCTTGCTCCTGTTACAAAGGTACTACACGACAGCTTCGGTATTGTTGAAGGTCTGATGACAACCGTTCATTCAACCACTGCTACCCAGAAAACAGTCGACGGTCCATCTAAGAAGGACTGGAGAGGCGGTCGTGCTGCTTCAGGCAACATTATTCCATCTTCAACCGGTGCCGCCAAAGCAGTAACTAAAGTTATCCCGGAACTTAAGGGAAAACTTACTGGGATGTCATTCAGGGTTCCTACTCTTAACGTATCAGTTGTTGACCTTACCTGTCGTATTGAAAAAGCTGCTTCTTATGAAGATATTAAGAAAGCAATGAAGGCTGCTGCAGACGGTCCGCTCAAAGGAATTCTCGGGTATACTGAAGATGCCGTGGTGTCAAGCGATTTTATAGGCGATTCACGTACCTCTATTTTTGATGCGGGAGCAGGTATATCTCTTAACGATAACTTTGTTAAGGTAGTTGCCTGGTACGATAATGAGTGGGGATATTCATGTAAACTCCTCGATCTTATTGCCCACATGAACACAGTAAAGTAACAATTTAACAAATGTATATTATTAGGGCCGTTGCATGCAACGGCCCTATTGTTTTTATACAATCATACTAATTTCAAGTGGTATGCCGGCAGTATCACGGTAATGCTCACCTAGTTCGAGCATCCCTTCGTCGTCCTCTTCATAAAGCCATTTCATCTTTACATGCTTTCCAGATCGCCCATAACCGGTTAATCTCTTAAGAATCTCATAAAGATATTTTGAGGAGCCGCTGTTGATATATTCCAGCTGAATATTGACATCCAGACCGGTGTTCTTTTCAAAATGAAAAGTAAGCCATTCTTCCAGTCGCCGGAAGATAAGCTCAGGGTTTTCAGGGATGGATCGTCCGACCAGTTCAAGTTTATTGGTATCGGGATAATAAGCAATACCCGGACAGTTTTTTAACTCTTCCTGAATTACAAATTTTTCCATATTCTGATGATTTATTCATACCTTAAAGCCTCAATTGGATCAATATTAGCAGCTTTTACTGCAGGTGCATATCCGGAAACGACACCAACAATAAAACAAACAACTATTCCGGTCAATACCCAAACCCAGGGAATTACAAAACTTGACCTCAGCATTGATGATACGGCATTCCCGATAAGAATACCCAGAATAATACCAAAAAAGCCACCCAGCTGACCAATCATTATCGATTCAAAAAGGAACTGATATTTGATTGTTTGTGTTTTTGCACCTATCGCCTTCCTGACACCTATTTCTCTAGTACGTTCAGTAACAGAGACAAGCATTATATTCATCAGCCCCACTGCTGCTCCGAACAAAGTAACAATACCGATAATTGTAGCGGCAAGAGTAACATATCTTAGGTTTTTGAGAAGCATATTGACAAGGTTATCGCTTTTTCTTATGTTAAAATCCGATTCATCCCTTGGATTCAGATTACGGATTGTTCTGAATACTGCTTCTGCCTCGCCCGTCATAACATCAATATTAACAGCCTTCTGAGGCATTATAGTGATGCTGAAAGACATATTCGGTATGGAAAAGTATTGTCGTGCTGTTGTAATGGGCATAAAACAGACCCTGTCGCCATTAAGTGCGCTTGTACCTTTACTTCTTAGAACACCTGTAACCTCGAGCTTCAGTCCTGCAACAGTGATCTCTTTGCCAAGAGGATCCACTCCTGTCGGAAAAAGATCTTTTGCTATGTCCGCCCCAATCAGTACATAATGACGAGATTCCTGCACTTCATCAAGACTGAAATTCCTGCCAGATTCAATCTCATAACCGGAAACCAACAGATGGTTCTCATCAATACCGATCAGATTGGTATTTGGATTTGTTTTCTCCGAACCATATTTCACAGTTGCTAAGCCGGAAGCATTGAAGGAAATAGCAACCCAGCATCCCTCTTTAAAACGACTCTTAAACGCCTCTGCTTCCCGGTAAGATATCCTTGAGAAATTTTTAGTTCTTGACCTGTCGCCTCTTTCAAAATTCATTAATTGTGAAGTAATTGTGAATGAATTTGCACCCATCATGGTAAACTGATTGGTAAGCGATGATCTTATTGCGTCAATAGCTGTCAGTATCCCTACCAGGGCCATGATCCCCACAGCTATAATACATATCGTAAGGATAGCCCTCAACCTGTTCGACTTTATTGCCCTGAACGAAATCTTCAGGTTTTCCTTGAAAATGGCTATTTGTAATACACTTTTCTTCATTTATACTATTTCCAGCTGCATGTCTAAAATTAAAAACTAAAAGTACACTTTTTTTCAATTCCGAAGAGAGCTGATATCGTAATAAATGAATAATTGGAAAATTATGGAACCGCTCCGCGGTTCAGTTCGGTAATGGATATCATTAAAAATAGGTACTAATGTTGCGAATCGCCACTTCTTCCCCCTAATAGCCAACTACTTGCGGTGTCATTCCGAGCGAAGCGAAGAATCTCATTCTCCCATAATTGTACATTATAACAGGTCTTTTAGAGCGTCAGAGGGACTAGCTCTCCGAAGGCAATCCCTGTCTTATACCAGAACTTCAGAAAACATACTTCCAAATAGCTTTTACGAGTATCTTATAATCTGTGTTTATAAAATGTTGTCTTTAGTAGTCCGCCAGCTGACAGACGAGGGATCTCCAGCTCATATTGAGCGATTTTATAAAAAATTGTTTCATTATATAGGAGATGTCAGAAAATCTAAATTTGGAATCTCTGCATACAAACTAATTGTGATTTTTTTCTATTTTGAAACAAAATAATTACTCTTTTAGTTGCATAACTAATTAATTCGTTGTATATTTGGGATGGCCTTAAACAAAATAAAAATCTTAGACTTAATATAAAGGATATGAGAGAACTAACGAGAGCTGAAGAAGAAGTGATGCAGGTTCTTTGGAAGATAAAGAAGGGGTTCGTTAAAGAAATACTCGAACATTTTGACGAACCAAAACCTGCCTATAATACTGTAAGTACAATCGTCAGGATCCTGCAGGATAAAGGTTTTGTTTCTCACAAAGCTTATGGAAGGACGCATGAATATTTTCCGGTAATTTCCAAGAATGAATATTCAAAAACACATCTGAAAACATTTGTAAATGATTACTTTTCCAACTCATTTGAGAAAATGGTGAGTTTCTTTGCCAAAGAAAAGAGCATTTCTATAAAAGAGATGGAAGAAATTATGAAAATAATGGAAGGCGAGGTTAAAAAACAAAAAGCAAAATAATGAATACACTATTTATATATATGATAAAAGTCGCTGTCTATATGCTGGCCTTTTACATTGTATATTCACTATTTTTAAGCAGAGATACCTCCTACAGCCGAAACAGGGCATTCATTCTTTTGTCCCTGCTATCCGCGCTAATTTTACCATTTATAACCTTCCAGACTATCAAGCCGCTGAACATACAGCTTTTTGGAAAATTTCTTTCAGATGTTTTTGTAACTGCATCCGCAAATACTACCAAGACAGTTATTACAGGAACAACAGTAACCGGAATACTTCGAACAATCTATTCCATATATATAATTGTAGCTTTTATTTTCATATTTAAATTGCTGATTGATCTTTTTAATCTCCTTTTCCTGATATTACGTCACCGCAACCAGGGAAGCCGGATAATCAGATTCCATGGATTTAACACATCGGGATTTTCTGCAATGGGACATATCTTTATAAATTCCAGATTGTCTCCTGAAGATGCCGGTGAAATAATACGACACGAACAAAACCATCTTAAACAGAATCATTTTATTGATATCATCTTTATCGAAATTATTAAGGCATTGCAATGGTTTAATCCTGTAGTTTACCTCTTTAACAGGTCGTTGAGGGCAATACACGAATATCAGGCTGACCAGGAGTGCCTTAGTTCAGGAGTACCGATCGTTAACTATCAGAGTCTTCTTTTAAACCAGGTTTTTAAATCAAGGGCATTCAATCTTACAAACAGCTTTTCGAATCCCTCTCTTATTAAAAAACGGATGTTAATGATGACCAAAAAACGTACTCCCGATTTTGCAGGCCTGAAAATGCTTATTGTTGTTCCCGTCACCGCAGTTGTGTTTTTAGCCATCTCAGCATACCGCGAGATCCCGAATTCCTCCGATAAACAATTAGTGCCTGCTGTTTTGACGCAAAATAAGACAACTGATACGCAAATTGATTTGATAGCACCACCTCCTCCTCCACCGCCCCCTCCTTCAGCTAAAACTTCAGAGTTGAATGAAAATGTCCGGGTTGTGAAAGAGGAATCAATTAATGAATCAGAAACAGAGCCTTTTGTAGTTGTTGAGGAGATGCCGATGTTCCCGGGTGGCGATGTTGCCCTTCTGAAATATATTAGCGAAAATACAATCTATCCGGAAACCTCCAAAGTACAGAATGTAGAGGGAAGAGTAATTATAAGATTCTGTGTTACTGAAAAAGGTGGCATCAGCCAGATAAGTGTTCTTAAGGGAGTTTCTCCTGAACTTGATGCAGAAGCTATGAGAGTCGTCAGAACGCTTCCCGATTTCAAACCCGGCATGCAGAGCGGCAAAGCAGTTCCTGTATGGTATATGGTGCCAATCACATTTGCCCTGAAATAAATCCCCTTACAATTAAGGTTTAAGGTCTGCTCTCAGATCTCTAAAAATGCCAGCCTTTTTCGAGGTGGTATTTTTTTTTGCAATTAATTAAGTTTTTAGTTGCATAACTAATTATTTCGTTGTATATTTGATATCGGAATTTTGAACAATTAAAAATGACGGAATCAACAACCTTAATAAATAAGATCATGAAAACTAAAGACAATCTCCTCTCAGTGCTAAATGTCAAAACATTCCTTGTTTTGGCAGCGATCCCCCTTATCTTAATTGCATTTTCGTCGTGCGCCTCAAAAAAGGCGATTTCAAAAACAAAAACAGAAATACCCCCTCCTCCGCCACCGCCACCACCTCCTCCTCAGCAGAATCCTGCTTTAAAGGACAATGCAAAGGTCATAAAAGAAACAGCTACAGATGAATCTGAACAGGAACCATTTGTTGTAGTTGAAGAAATGCCAATGTTCCCTGGTGGCGATGTTGCTCTGCTTAAATATGTTGCTGAAAACACACAATATCCTGAAAATGCCAGGAAGAATAATATTCAGGGAAGAGTAATTACAAGGTTTTGTGTTACGGCAAAAGGAAATGTTAGCCTGGTAACAGTCCTTAGAGGAGTGGATCCTGAAATTGATGCAGAAGCTATAAGAGTTGTATGGACACTGCCTGCATTCAAACCTGGCAGACAGGGAGGAAAAGATGTTCCTGTCTGGTATATGGTTCCTATCACTTTTTCATTAAAATAAGTTTATTCTATCATTAATGGATGTAGAGACAGGTCTGAAACCTGTCTCTGGATTATCATAAAAGAAAAATTCGTATGTAGTGACCGGTTGCGACCGGTCACTGCATTTTTATTTTATTGTTAATCAATTTCTGTAAATTTGCCAGCCGCAATTATATCAGATAATGAATCTTGAAGAAAGAATAGAATCATTTGCATTGTTAGGTGAATTCCTCCGAAATTCCCTGAATGGTAGTCAGACGACAAATGCAGGGAATGGTCTCGACTATTCCCTCCTGGATACATTGATTGATAATCAGCATAAAATGAATCCCTGGTTTACATCTGAGAATGTAAGAAGGGCCATTGCATCTATAGCTGAAGAGCTTACTGAAGAGAATCTTACAAAGTGGACCAATTCCTATCCCCAACTTTCAAAAAAGACAAATCCTTCAAGGATAGGGGTGATAATGGCGGGTAATATACCCCTGGTAGGGTTCCACGACTTCCTTTCAGTTCTGATTACAGGAAACAGAATAATAGCAAAGACCAGCTCAAAAGATTCTAACCTTATTACTTTCATAGGAAATACACTTTGCTCTATCAATCCGGCTTTCAGGGATAAAATAGAATTTACGGAAGGTATACTTACCGGTTTTGATGCCGTCATTGCTACAGGCAGCGATAATAGTTCACGGTATTTTGAGTACTATTTTGGTAAATATCCAAATATTATAAGAAAGAACAGGAACAGCATTGCAATTATTAAAGGTGATGAAAGTGATGATGAAATAGAAGCGTTTGGTTCTGATATCTTCTCGTATTTTGGATTAGGATGCAGAAATGTATCGAAAGTCTATCTGCCTGAAGATTATGATTTTATGAAACTTACAAAACATTGGGACAATTTCAGGGGAGTCAATACCAACATAAAATATGCTAACAACTACGATTTTAACAAAGCAGTTTACCTGGTAAATAAAGAGGCTTTTCACGATACCGGATATCTTTTAATGAAACAGGAGAAGAAAATTTCTTCTCCTGTTTCAGTTCTTTATTACGAATATTATGAATCTCAAGATGCTGTAGAACAGCAAACAGAGCTTCTAAAAGAAAAAATTCAGTGTGTGGTAGGCAGGTATGGTATTCCATTCGGTAAAGCACAGTCGCCTCATCTATGGGATTATGCTGATGGAATTGACACAGTAGAATTTCTTCTAAAAAAAAATCTTGCCGGAATATTGTAATCTAAAAAATATTATATTGCACCCATCGAATTAATACATATTATGGTTTACAAATTTGTAGTGTTATCAGATGAAGATGAGTCATTTGTCAGGGAATTTGAGTTTCTTGATACGCATACATTAATGGATTTTCATACACAGATTCAGGATGAATTGGAGTTTGATAAATCTCAGATGGCTTCATTTTTTATGGCAACAGACAATTGGGAGAAAGAAGAGGAATTCACTCTCTTTGATATGGGAACAGGTTCATCAACGATGGAAGTCGCTGTACTGGAAGATATTATTTTCCGTAAGAATCAGAAATTAATTTATGTATTCGACTTTTTTAATGAAAGATCTCTCTTTGTAGAATATACCGGTGAGGTAAAGGAGATTGAGGGTCGTGAATATCCTTCGTGCACAAATTCGAAAGGAATCCCTCCCAAACAGGTGATTTTCGGTGGTACATCGAGGAAACTATATAATAATATTGTTGTTTCTGTAGATGATGATGATGATGATGTTGATGTTGAACCTGAAGTTGATGAACTCTTCCTTGGCGGCGAAGACGAAGAAACCCTGCCCGACTTCGAGAATATTGAAAACCTGAACGAGGACGAAGAATAGTCTCGCGAGACTCCAATTCAGATGAAAAATTTCCTGATAGTTTTGCTTGGTCCGACCGGGGTCGGCAAAACCGATATTTCTATCCAAATTGCGAGGTATTTTAAAACTGAAATAATCTCTGCCGACTCAAGACAATTCTTCAGGGAAATGCAAATCGGCACAGCTGTACCATCTGAACGACAACTCAAAGAAATAAGACATCATTTCATTAGATTTATTTCAATAAATGACTATTACAGCTCAAGTCTTTTCGAAAGAGACGTTCTTGAGCTTCTTCCAAAACTCTTCACAAATAATAATATAGTTCTGATGTCAGGCGGGTCAGGAATGTACATTGATGCAGTATGCAACGGTATTGATGACATCCCCGATGTGGATCCTGCTATCAGGGAAAAGTACTCTAAAAAATATAAGGAAGAGGGAATTGAAGGACTAAGAGTTGCCTTAAAACTACTTGATCCTGAATATTATGCTAAAGTCGACCTCAAAAACTATAAACGGATAATAAGAGCTCTTGAGATCTGTGAAGCAACCGGGAGGGCTTATTCTTCCTTCCTGAAGAAACAGAAAAGAGAAAGAAACTTCGGAATAATCAGGATAGGACTTGAAAGGACGCGTGAGGATCTCTACCAGCGAATTAATTCGAGGGTTGCTGAAATGGTAAAAACGGGTCTGGAAGATGAGGCCCGACAACTTTATGAATTCAGGAACCTTAATGCGCTGAATAGTGTCGGCTATAAAGAATTTTTTGAGTTTTTTGACGGGAAAATATCAAAGGAAAAAGCCATCGAACTCATAAAAAGGAACAGCCGGAGATATGCAAAAAGGCAACTGACATGGTGGGCGAAGGATAAGGAGATAAAGTGGTTTAATCCGGAAGGTTTTAGGGAAATTATTGAATACATAGAATCCTTAGTTGTCGTTTGATTTTTTTCACTGTTAAATACGGTGCTCTTATCCCGGAGATTCCTCACTTCGTTCGGAATAACAAGTCTAAATTGTAAACAGAAAAGGAAGAAGTGGCGATTTGCGGAGTAATGGGCTATTGACGAATTCCGAACGAAGTGAGGAATCTCCGGGAGCCTTGATGACTTAATTTGACAATATTCCTACATTTTTAGAATGAAATCCCCCCACTTCAGGACATGCCAAGGCAAATGGAACAGGGGGCCATGGATCTCAGATCAATCGTTTCAGTTTCCTTATAGTCGCTTCCGGATTTGCCGAACCAAATACTGAATTGCCTGCAACCAGAACATTAACACCCGATTCTATCAACTTTGAAGCATTGGTTGTATCAATACCTCCATCAACTTCAATCAGAATATCATGTCCACCTGAGTCGATCATCTGCCGTAACTCAGATATTTTATTATAACTTTCCTTAATAAATAATTGTCCGCCAAATCCCGGATTAACTGTCATTATCAGAACCATGTCGATATAAGGAAGAATATTCTTCAAAAGTGATACGGGAGTATGAGGATTCAGAGCTACGCCGGCTTTCATTTCCAGGTTGCGTATTTCTGTTACGGTTCTATTAAGATGAGTACATGCTTCATACTGGACCGTGAGATTATTCGCTCCGGCTTCGCTGAACCGGGTAAGATACCTGTCGGGATCTATTATCATCAGATGTACATCAAGAGGTTTCGCTGCGACTTTCTTTACTGCTTTTATAACCGGGAATCCGAAGGAGATATTAGGTACAAAAACACCATCCATGATATCGAGATGAAGCCAGTCGGCTTCACTTCTGTTTATCATTTTGATCTCACTTTCGAGATTGGTAAAATCGGCTGCAAGCAGTGACGGGGATATAAGGTGGCCCATTTAAGATAATTTTGGACAAAGATAGAAACAAATTCTTATCCGAGGTATGATTTCAATATCCTGCAGCGTGTGGTAAACTGTATCCTTTTGATAGCTTTTTCCTTTATTTGTCTCACCCTTTCGCGTGTAAGACTCAATTCTTCACCTATTTCCTCGAGAGTATAGGGATGTTTCATTCCCAATCCAAAATATAATTTAAGGACCTTTGATTCGCGTGGAGAGAGGGTACTGAGAGCCCTTTCTATCTCGTATGCAAGTGATTCGTTAATAAGGTTTTTATCAGGACTGGGCGTATCAGCGCTTTGAAGCACGTCATACATGTTGTTATCCTCCTCTGAACTTATAGGAGCATCCATGCTAACAGTACGTCCATTAGTTTTCAATGCATCTTTAACCTCTTCAGGAATCATTTCTAATATCTCAGCAATCTCCTGAGAAGAAGGTTCCCTTTCATATTCCTGTTCCAGGCGTGCAAATGCCCTGTTTATACGGTTAATCGATCCTATCTTATTGACCGGCAATCTGACAATCCTTGCCTGCTCCGCCAAAGCCTGAAGAATTGCCTGTCGGATCCACCATACTGCATATGAAATGAATTTAAAACCTCTTGTTTCATCAAAACGCTGGGCAGCTTTCATGAGACCCAAATTACCCTCATTTATAAGATCGGGCAGACTCATTCCCTGGTTTTGATATTGTTTAGCTACGGATACGACAAAACGGAGGTTAGCCTTTACAAGTTTTCTAAGTGCTTCAGTCTCACCCGATTTTATCCTCCTGGCAAGGACAACTTCTTCTTCAGGTGAAATAAGATCCACCCTGCCAATCTCCTGAAGATACTTATCCAGCGATGGAGTGTCACGGTTAGTAACCTGTTTTGTAATCTTAAGCTGACGCATTTGCAGGCCAGGTTTTAGTTTTTCGGAGAAATATCAGGCAATAGGTACAATTTTAGTAAAAAAAAGCTACTCTACAACACATTTTGCTATTTTTTTTTTGGTAAATAATAGTTTATTAGTAAATTGCACAGCTATTTTTCATATTGAATATCAAATTATTAATCGATTTGATAAACTCCGTTGCATTTTTGACAGCATTTATTTGGAAATATATTAGCATTTTTTTTTAATATTGCAGCAGTTTTTTAGGATATGTGAAGTAGTTATAGCATATTCCATCGGGTTCATATTCATATCTTGGCCCGTGTTTCCAACAAAATCATTAAAATCTCTTATATTCCATTTTATCATTACAATATGTACGACATTCTTGAGTTAAGTAAGAAACTGCTTCCTGAGTTAAAGGATATAGCAAAAGAACTTAAAATCAAAAAAGCAGAAACTTTGAAAAAACAGGATTTGATTTATAAAATCCTTGATCAACAGGCAATTGAAGCTACAGATAATAAGATTCCCCTTGAAGCTGAGGCCGTAACAGAAGTAGCGCCAACCCCAACAGAGGTTAATAACATTGAATCTGATTCTGCTTTGAGAAGAGGCAAACGACCACGGACATTAAATCCCGTGGTGAAGAGAACCATTGAATCTGTCATGTCAGTATCACCTGATGGAGTTAAGAGACCTGAGTCCCGGCAGGGAGATTGGCAGGATCAGGTGAAAAAACCTGAAAAAGCCGATGAAAAGTCCGACATGTATAAGAAGCCTGAACAGTTGCGCGAGAACAGGAAAGCTCCGAAATGGAGAACTGATCAGAAATTTGAGGAGAAGAATGAAAGGCAGGAAAGATTTAACACAGCGCCCACCCAGAAATTTGAAAAGAGCAGAATCGAATCTGTTCCGGAACCGATAATAGATAATTCAATACCCGCCCTTATTGTTGATGTCACCCTTGAAGACAGCAAGCCTGCTTCCGATGCATATTTCGGCGATATAATTGTTGATCCTCCTGTAAAAGAGATCATTCATGAAAATATACCGGTAAGAGAAGAGAAGAAAGAAAGGCCCTATGATTTTGAGGGTATCATTTATAATACCGGTGTCCTTGAAATTATGCCGGATGGATACGGTTTTCTCAGATCTCCCGATTACAACTATCTGAACTCCCCTGATGATATATATGTATCACAATCGCAGATAAAATTATTTGGACTTAAAACCGGTGATACCATCAAAGGTTCAATTCGTCCGCCAAAAGAGGGTGAAAAATATTTTCCCCTGATAAAAGTTGACGAGATAAACGGAAGAAGTCCCGATTTCATAAGAGACAGGGTACCGTTTGATTTCCTTACTCCCCTGTTCCCCGATGAGAAATTTACTCTTTGCCAGCCGGGAGAGGGCTCTTTGTCGGTGAGGGTAATTGATATGTTCACACCTATCGGAAAAGGACAACGCGGACTTATAGTTGCTCAGCCAAAGACAGGTAAGACAATCCTTCTTCAGGAGATTGCCAATGCAATTGCGAAATATCATCCAGAGGTCTATCTGATGATATTGCTTATTGATGAGAGACCTGAAGAGGTTACCGATATGGCAAGAAATGTGAAGGCTGAAGTTATTGCCTCAACCTTTGATGAGCCTGCTGAACGACATTGCCGTGTTGCCAATATAGTTCTGGAAAAAGCCAAACGACTTGTTGAGTGCGGCCATGATGTAGTGATTCTGCTTGACTCAATAACCCGACTTGCAAGAGCTTTTAACACGACCGCTCCCGCATCGGGAAAAGTACTTTCAGGAGGTGTTGACTCCAATGCTCTGCATAAACCAAAAAGGTTTTTTGGCGCTGCACGTAACATAGAAAACGGAGGGTCGCTTACTATCCTCGCTACTGCCCTTACTGAAACAGGATCAAAAATGGATGATGTCATCTTTGAGGAGTTTAAGGGTACCGGTAACATGGAATTGCAACTAGATCGTAAACTTTCGAACAGAAGAATATTTCCTTCCATTGATATACCCGCTTCCAGCACACGAAGAGAAGACCTGCTTCTTAATAAAAGCATCCTGCAAAAGATCTGGGTTCTGCGTAATTTCCTTACCGATATGAACTCAGTTGAAGCTATGGAATTCCTGCGCGACAGGTTACTCCAGGCTAAATCGAATGAAGAATTTCTGATTTCTATGAATGGAGGATAACATGAAGAAATTTTTTATACTTTTGCACCGGATTTTTTAACATACTTTTAAATCATATATAATTCACAATGGGAACAAAAAAATTTATAACATGCGACGGCAATCAGGCCGCTGCGCATGTTGCATATATGTTTAGCGAAGTAGCTTGCATATATCCTATCACACCATCTTCCACTATGGCAGAATTCGTTGACGAATGGTCAGCCAACGGATTAAAGAATATCTTCGGAGATCAGGTTAAAGTTGTTGAGATGCAATCTGAGGCTGGTGCCGCAGGTGCATTGCACGGAGCTTTACAAACTGGAGCACTGTGTTCAACATTCACCTGTTCACAGGGTTTGCTTCTTATGATACCTAATATGTATAAGATCGCAGGAGAACTTCTCCCGGGAGTATTTCATGTAAGCGCACGTGCAATAGCATCTCATGCTCTTTCTATTTTCGGTGATCACAGCGATATTTATGCAACGCGACAGACAGGGTTTGCAATGCTTGCAAGCAGTAGCGTACAGGAGATTATGGACCTTGGAGGTGTTGCTCACCTTTCAGCAATTAAATCAAGAATCCCTTTTGTTCATTTCTTTGATGGCTTCAGGTCATCGCATGAAGTTCAGAAAGTCGAATCTCTCGATATGGAGGACCTGAAGAAACTTATTGATCTCGACGCTCTCAAAAAATTCCGCGAAAATGCTTTGAATCCTGAACATCCTGTTATGAGAGGAACTGCTCAGAATCCAGATATTTTCTTCCAGGCTAAAGAATCCAGCAATAAATTTTACGAACCTATTCCGGATATTGTAAACTCTTATATGGGTGAAATAACAAAACTTACCGGAAGAGAATATAAGCCATTCACCTATTATGGCGCTCCTGATGCAGAGAATATAATTGTGGCGATGGGTTCGATTACCGAGACTACCAAAGAAACAATTGATTATCTCGCAGCTAAAGGAGAAAAAGTAGGAGTTATAACTGTTCATCTTTACCGTCCGTTCTCTTCAAAATACTTTTTTGATGTTTTCCCAAAATCTGTAAAGAAAATTACTGTCCTTGACAGAACAAAAGAGCCTGGAGCTAATGGAGAACCTCTTTACCTCGATATTAAAGAAATGTTCTACGACAGACAGGAAAGACCAGTGATTGTAGGTGGCCGTTACGGACTGAGTTCAAAAGATACAACTCCGAGCATGGTTTTATCAGTTTTTGAAAACATGAAACTCAAAGAACCTAAGAATCAGTTTACTGTAGGTATTGTTGATGATGTTACTTTCAAGTCACTTCCGGTACTTTCAGAAATACATGTAGCTCTGGCCGGAACTTATTCAGCTAAATTTTATGGACTTGGTTCTGACGGAACAGTTGGTGCAAATAAAAACTCTATCAAGATTATTGGTGATTCTACGGATAAATATTGCCAGGCATATTTTGCTTATGACTCAAAGAAATCAGGTGGTATAACCACTTCTCACCTGCGTTTCGGAGATAAGCCTATACGTTCGCCATACCTTGTTAATACACCAGACTTTGTTGCATGTCACGTGCCTTCTTATCTTGACAAATACGACATGCTGAAAGGACTAAAGAAAAACGGTACTTTTCTGCTTAACTCAATCTGGGATGTCGAAGGAACAAAAAAACATCTTCCTGACCATATGAAGAAGTACATGGCTGAGAACCATATTAACTTCTACACTATCAATGCAACTCTGATTGCAGAAGAACTTGGTCTTGGCTCACGCACAAACACTATAATGCAGGCAGCTTTCTTTAAAGTGGCCAATGTTATACCTTATGAAAAAGCCGAAAGTGAAATGAAAAAGGCTATTTATAAGAGTTATGGCAAAAAAGGTGAAGATGTTGTTAAAATGAACAACGCTGCTGTTGATAAAGGAAGTGCAGTTGAAAAGATCGAGATTCCGGAAGAATGGGCAAAGATTACGGTTAAGAAAGCAACTGATACCCGCGATATTCCTGAATTCATCCGTGAGGTTATGGAACCAATTAACTTTATGAAAGGTGATGATCTTCCTGTTAGTGCATTCGCCGGCAGGGAAGATGGGACCTTCCCATCTGGTACCTCACAATATGAAAAACGCGGTATTGCAGTTAATGTTCCTGAATGGCAGCCAAATGAATGCATCCAGTGTAACCAGTGTTCATATGTTTGTCCTCACGCTTCAATCCGTCCTTTCCTTTTAACAGAGGAAGAATTGAAAAATGCACCTGAAGGAACAAAAACTATCAAAGGGATACCAGGGGCTCTTAAAGCATACAATTTCAAGATCCAGGTAAGTGTTCTCGACTGTACAGGTTGCAGCAACTGCGCCGATGTATGTCCTTCAAAGAACAAAGCATTAATAATGAAACCACTTGAAACACAGAGTGCTGAAATACCGCGCTGGACTTATATGCATGAAAAAGTTGGTTACAAAGATACTATAGTCGACAAATTTGTTAATGTTAAGAATAGCCAGTTTGCTCAACCACTCTTTGAATTCTCAGGTGCTTGTTCTGGTTGCGGTGAAACACCGTACATAAAATCAATCACCCAGCTTTTTGGTGACAGGATGATAGTTTCCAATGCTACAGGATGTTCATCAATATATGGTGGCTCTGCTCCTTCTATGCCTTATACACATAACAAAAATGGCCAGGGCCCGGCATGGGCAAACTCTTTATTTGAGGACAATGCAGAATACGGACTGGGACTCTCTCTCGGAGCAAACAAACTGAGAGATCGCATTGCTTTACGTATAAAGGGCGCTCTAACCAACGATACAGTAAGTGGTGAGACTAAAGCTGCATTTGAAGAATGGCTGAAAGAAAAGGACCATGCTGAACCATCACGTACGGCATCCGCAAAAGTTGTAGACGCCTGCACAAAAGATAAATCAGAGGTAGCTAAAGAAATACTGAGTCTTAAGCAATATCTTGTTAAAAAATCGCACTGGATCTTTGGTGGCGACGGATGGGCTTATGATATTGGATACGGAGGTCTGGATCATGTCATAGCTTCAGGTGAAGATGTAAATATACTGGTACTCGATACCGAGGTTTACTCCAACACAGGAGGCCAGGCATCCAAATCAACACCTGCAGGAGCCGTGGCAAAATTTGCTGCGTCTGGCAAAAAAATCCGTAAGAAAGATCTTGGTATGATGGCAATGAGTTACGGTTATGTCTATGTTGCACAGGTTGCAATGGGTGCTAGTAATACACAGTATTTCAAGACTATAAAAGAAGCTGAAGCTTTCCCGGGACCATCACTCATAATAGCTTATGCACCTTGTATTAACCATGGTCTGAGAGATGGAATGGGTAAAACCCAGCTTGAAACAAAACATGCTGTTGAAGCAGGTTACTGGCATCTTTACAGGTTCAATCCTCTTCTTGAAGCAGAAGGTAAGAATCCTTTCACATTGGATTCAAAAGAACCCGACTGGACCAAATTCCAGGATTTCCTGAAATCGGAAGTGCGTTATACTTCATTGATGAAAGCATTCCCGGCTGAAGCTGATATACTTTTCAAAGCAGCAGAGGAGAACGCAAAATGGAGGTACAAATCCTATCAGCGCATGGCTGCTATGGAATTTGCAGCTGCAGAAGAACAAAAAGCAGAATAAGAATAATTTCCAAATAATATTTGTTGTAGAGACGCCCAAATTGTAGAGACGCCCAAATTGGGCGTCTCTACGTTTTTGACACAAGGCTCACGACACAGGGAAGAAAAAAACAGATTAATATTCCCGTGCGTCGTGTGTCCTGCGCCGTGCATCGTTTAAATATTATTCGTACTTTTGTGCCTTGTTTAAAATTATGGGAAGGATAATCGGTATAGATTATGGTTTAAAAAGGATCGGGCTGGCTGTTACGGACCCATTGAAGATCTTTGCTTCACCACTTACAACAGTAAGTCCGGCAGAATTTGACAGTTTCATAATCAGTTATCTTAAAACCGATGAGGTCGACGCTTTTGTTATTGGTTATCCTGTACAGATGAACAACCAACCCAGTGAATCTGTTACTTACATCAATCCATTTATTAAAAAACTTAAAAAAACTTATCCTGAAATACATATATATCTTGCAGATGAACGATTTACATCGCAAATGGCAATAAGAACTATGATCGAAGGAGGAGTAAAAAAGAAAGACAGGCAGGATAAATCAATGGTCGATAAAATAAGCGCATCAATAATCCTCCAGTCTTTCCTTGACAACAAGTCTAACAAAACAGAAAACTTTAAAGAGAAATGACGTATCCAATAGTTATATACGGACATCCGGTACTGAGAAAAGTTGCAGTAGAAATAGATAAAGAGTATCATGAACTTGACAAATTGATTGAAGATCTTTTTGAGACCATGTATCATTCTGAAGGACTGGGACTTGCAGCTCCCCAAACTGGAAAATCAATAAGGATATTTGTCATTGACGGAAAACCTGCTGCAGAAGATGAGCCTTCACTTGCTGACTTTAAAAGAGCTTTCATAAATGCTCATATTACTGAGAGATGCGGAGAACTTCAACCAATGAATGAAGGATGCTTAAGCATTCCTAATCTGAGGGAAGAAGTTATGCGCGAATCACATATCAGGATCAACTATTATGATGAAAACTGGGAATATCACGATGAGGTTTTTGAAGGTTATAAGGCCAGGATAATCCAGCATGAATATGATCATCTCGAGGGCATTCTTTTTACTGATAAAGTAAATCCTCTCAGAAGAAGACTTCTGAAAGGCAAACTTACTGCTATCAGTAAAGGCCAGTTTGAAGTAAGCTACAAGACAATTCTCGCGGGACAGAAGATAAAGCAGGTGTGAGGATTGAGGAATGAGGAGTGAGGAGAGAAAATCCAAATCCATTAACCACAATTGAAGTCCTATGTCCCGATAGCTATCAGGATGGAAGGGGGTTACTCGATCTCTGAAGTGAGAACATTTGAACAACGAATTAAGAATGCAGAAGTGATCCAGAAAGGAAGTGAATTCTGACTTCTGATTTCGTATGTTCAATTGTTCACAATTTTAATATCAGCGGTATTTCTTTCTATTGTTCGCTAAATAGTATGCTCATTCAGGTCAGCAAATCTATTTAATCCCTTTAGACTTGTACTTAGAAATATATTGTTTTGCTGAGAGTCCATCTGTTATTTCCTGAATCGCTATATTCTCATCATGTACCTGAATTGTAGTTGAGTAATTGATATATTTCCTCTTATAGTAAATAATTCTTCTATTAACTTTCTCACCAACTTTCGCAAATATCTTAATCGCTTCAAGATGTTTTATTATCATATCTCCATCAGACGCAATCTTGCTTATATCAATTATTTCTCTGTCAATCCTTAGTAACTTGTTTCCTGGCATTCTATTCGTAGAAACTTCATTCCTTAATCTACGCAAACTATCCACCTTTGCTTTTTGAATCGTAATAACTAATTTAGCCTGACTAATGATACTATCACATTCTGATTTCATTTCTGAGTATCTTTTGGCCTGGTCCAGGTCTCTTCCACAACCTTCACATAGTATCAGAACTAAAATAAATAATCTTATTCCTGTGTTTTTCATGATTTATGGTATAAGTAATCAGAATACCGTTGAATCTATTTTATATATCTCCAATATGAAGTTAAAACAACACAATATCCATACCAGAATTAGTTTTGTTTTCCTTTTTAGATATTCTTTCGAAATTTGATTTCAGCTACACCTACTTCCACTTGCAGCGAGCAGCACGAAGGCTGCGAGGCTTTTCAATCAGGAGATGTAAATACTTTATCTCAAGATTTTTGATTTACTTAATTACCAGATTAATTAAGAAATCATCGTCAGGGTTTAGTTAACGGCTTGATTATTACAGGATTCATTTTGATACGTAATAAAGAGCATTCAGTAATTCTTCCAGTAATTTCATATTTGTCCCATACTTTAGCAATCTTGAGGAAAGGGTAAGTATCTAGACTAATTTCCACATTCACTGGTGGGCTTATCATTCCAGTCTCTATAAAACTTGCTTCTGCAGTATTATTTTCACCTTGAGTTAAACTAAGCAACTTTAAATGGCATCTTATGACAATACCTTCGTAGTGTTTCCAAGCATCCTTTCGAAGAATAGCTGGCGTGCGATCAATTTCCTCTTTAATTGATTTAAGTGAAATATCAAGAATATCTTTCCATTCAAATGTTTCTATCCGTGAATCAAATTCTTTTAATCCAAGACCTATCTGACTTATTGGATTAGATTCAATTTTATCAAATTTGTCTATAGAACTACCTTTAGTGAGATCATTTAAATGAATATTAACATTACTTTCTGAAACTATTATATTCCTATCAGAATTGTTAGATATGTTA